>Ga0126335_1001426_pt1 | contig 13308 bp, 9 predicted proteins | sample OlaspJWI45metaG_FD_108409 | JGI IMG/M metagenome (GOLD analysis project Ga0126335, IMG submission 108409) | Marine gutless worms symbiont microbial communities from Oahu, Hawaii - Olavius sp. 1 OAHU.JWI-45 metaG | ecosystem: Host-associated > Annelida > Digestive system > Unclassified | place... | reverse complement strand
TTATAGGCTCGTGCTCCGCACTCGCCATGGTGCCCCCCCCAACCATTGACCCCTTCCGCCGCCTATGGCGCCCGGTATTAAGAAATACGCTGTAACATGTGCCTAAACATTAGACCTGTGCTCACATTTTAATAAAAATGCTACAGGTACATGATATATTACTTAAGCTGTGTAACTTATCTAATATTCTACAAACATGCAAGAAATTAGTTAAAAACCTTTCCGTGGCGCTCGTTACGCTTTTTCGTGACGCACTTCCGTCACTTTTATAAATAGCCCACTAGTCAGCGGCAACCCAGCAGTAGCACGTCACACAGTAAGCGCGCTCGCGCACACACAGGCGTGTTTACTATGGCCGCAGCCGGCCGGGCTTCCGGCCCCGCCCTGGCCGCGCCCGGTATTATCCATAGTCGCAATTACCAACCCATAATTTTTTTTGTGCAATAATTTATATGGTACGTCAAAAGTCACACAAAGATTAGTGACTTTGATTTTACTTTATTGCTCGATTCGTTGATATTCGACAAAGTATCCGACCGTTTTTGGGAACCGGAAGTAGAAGTTATTCTTAGTGTGATTGTATCGTTTACTATGTTATGTATATAGATGTGGGCATAGAGGCAACAGCCTGCGCCCACATTGCCGATACGATACGATACAAAATTGTCTGATAGTAGCAGCCCTAGTTCTGGTTTAAAGACCAGCACTTGCAATATTTGACCTTTCACCCTTGACCTTGTAAACGTTTTTAGTTGTATTTTTTGTAAAGGTTTTGTCTTGGGGAGATTATATTGCTAGGCGATTCCTCTGCACTGTGAAGTTTGGAACATGGGTAAAATTAAAGGTACATTTTTAGGCGTTGTACTATATTGTGTGTTAACTTTGTTCAAAACGTCGTGGGCGTTGCCTTCACTGCTGGGTTTGTAGAAACACCACACGGACGTCACCGTCGGCACTGTCCAGTTACATAGAGGCCACTGGTAAAGTGCGGATGCTGATGCATAAACCTACTTGTAACCCTAATCTTAACGTTAGGCTTGCCGTGACCCTAGGTTCTAACATCGTTAAATCCACACATGCGTATTTTTTTCCTTAGGCCTGTTAGACATTTTAACCTAACCCTATTCTGCCCTCACCTATAGCCGCTAACAGCATTATATAACGGGCCCTGTGCACTGGTGCAGCCAGTAACGGGCGGTGATAAAATGCGGATAATTGGCAATGGGTAATTTGCAGAATTTTTCTGCAGAATCTGTTTAGTGTGACCTGTCTTTATGCTGTATGTTTTTGTGTCATGTTATGTTGCTTTTAATAGAGTTTATATTATAGGTGCAAGTATTACGTTAATTAGAACTTTTGCGTTTGTTAATGCTTGACTAAGTCCATTTGTTAAATTATGTAAATAACTGAAGTTGAAGTTATAGTTTGCAAAATACGTCTATTTTTGTCATCACTGGCTGTGTATGATGTTTGTTACATCTGCAGTTATCTAACTCTCATGTTATGCATTATAGTTTGTGTACTGTCGTTAAGTGTTTGTTTAGCTTTTTTAAGGCTTTCATTAGTTAACCAACAACATTTGTGACTGCATCTACAGGACTGACAAAACAAGACAAACACATTTTTGCTTCAGTTTATTTTCTTCTTCCGGATAGGTGCCAACTCGGTTGAGTAATATCGCACAACAGACGTTTAGGTCTATACGGCCGATAAGCGGCACCTGCACATTTTCAGATGGTACAGTGCTGGATCAGACATGAGGTTGCTGTGAAGTTGTTTACCGTTCAATATCGTTTACTTCTGTAACGTATTTCTTTTCTGGTGAACTTAAATTGAAGGCGCAGAAAATACCCTACAGTCAAATAGATTTATTAGTTTTTCATACGACAGCACTGCAGGAATTGCCGAAGCTGGTGTGCAACATAGTGTGAAGAAGGGATCTTATGTCATTACGTAAGTCACATGTTTAACACGTGCTTATACCGAAGAACATTATTCTAGAGTCTCCTGATGTTACTGTACGTTATTTGAATTATCACATTGGTCAGTTTTTTTGCCAGACATACAGCTTACAATTATCCGGTCCATATGAACTGCAGAGCACACCGCTACACTGGCTGAATCAGATAATGTGTGTCCAGCCCTTCATGTTTTTCACGGAGGGTCAAAAGTGGATATGATTGTCTGCCTTTGGGGATGTCATTTACATGGTGCTGTTATGTGCCTTCGTTTTTGAGTATGATGCGTTGGACAATAGTGCAGCCCGTGTCCAGTGCGATGTTTCTAGACCACCTTCTGCTGGTCGCAATATAACATTTGTGGTGTATATTACTGTGCAACATAATTGAAGGCACTTGTGACATTCTGCAGCTTGTGATTTTGAAGTGAATGATTATCATGTTCCATGTTCATGAGCTTTAATGGTACAGTTATGTATTGTTTCAGGAGGTGCTGTTGTTGAAGCTCAGGGAGATGAGATGACAAGGTAAGCATAATAATTTTTGATATAATAATTGCGATAGCCATAGTGCTACCCATCATCACTTGCTGTCTTCGTTGTGTTAGCCACGGCTGGATGCATTGGACCAGTTAGTTCAGTATTTTCATTATTTTTCATGCAACAAGCTAGCAGAAACTTGACAATAATTATTATGCATTTTGTACATTTTAGTGGCATAAAACATGAAATTCATAGCATAAGTATTTTTTGCTATTAATTATGCAGTTACACTTGCTATTCTGTACTGCTGCATGTAACTTGAACCATGTGTAATTTGGCTGACAACAGCTGTTCGATAAAATTATGTGCAATCCAGGTCAAGTTTTATGTTGTCTCACTTGTATCAACCTCTTCTCAGAATTACTCACTTAGATCAAGAGCTCATGACAGGCAGATCCCTGATTACCCCTCAGTGATGTACGAATGTTGCATTGCAACGTTTATTGATGTTTTGTGTACTTTTGCATAGTGTAACTGCATTCTGTTCTGTCAGTATAAATAAACGAATGTACGATACAATACTTGTTTTATTATTCTTTAATTGTGAAATTAACTGTCTGTCTTTCTAAATAGTATTTTGTGTTAGTACTTCATTGCTATGTGAGAAGAGTAGTGATGATATTGATAATGAGTTTTATTCTAATTTAGGTGTGTGTGTTTTGCTTAAATTGCTTTATAAGATAAAATGTGTATGTATTAAACTGTGGTTTGTTAGAATAATTTGGGAGTTAATCAAGGAGAAACTTATTTTTCCATATGTTGAACTTGAACTGCATTCCTTTGACCTCAGCATTCAGAATCGTGATGCAACATATGACCAAGGTGCAGTGTGGTTTAATTATTTAGCCATCGGCAACAAAGTTTACCTGTGATTCATCTTCTTTTTTTAGTCAGCCACACTTAATGTGACCAATTGCTGAGTGTCGCCGGGTGAAAAGAATGCTTAGAACCAATGTGTGGCACGAATAATCCCTACAGACCTCTCCATCAGCTTTCCTCTATTTTTCACAGGGGGTCAAAAAGTGCAAAATTTTGTCCCGTTTTCCACCTCACGCTGAGCGCTCTGATTTACAAATGGAGCAAAAATAAATAAAAAAAATTAAATACTAGCGTATAGAACTGAGCCTCTTGTCTGCCACAAAGCATGTGCAGCTAGGGCCCCCAACTCGGAGATCCATTTGCCCAATGGGGGCCCCTAAAGTGCGACAATTGGAAAAACGGTTACACAACTCTAAATTAGCTGCACGTGGACAGATTATGTTCATATTTCACAAGATGGTACTCTGTGGTTCCGTGGAAGATGCGAAATTGTCAAAACTCACCTAGGGTTAAATCCAAGATAGTGGACGATGCCCAAGTTTTTGGTGTGTGCATTGATGACGAGGAGTACTTTTGACAGCATGCAGAAAACTAGGTCAAAGGGGGATGTGACACAGTTTAGGTGATTTGGGTTTAAATTTATGGACCCCTGTGCATATTTCTCAAATGGCTAAAGCTACAGAGTTCAAATTCATCATGCAGATAGACTGTAAGTAGTGGACAATAAGCAGGTCAAAAGGGGACAATGTAGGTTACATGATCTACTTTTAAATTATGCGAAGTTTTCATTTTCTTTCCAATTTTTAAAGCTAGTAACTTCAAATTTGGTGCGCCTACTCTCTATGAAGAGTACTATCTACAACTACAAAACAGTGTGAAAAAGTTTTAATTATTCACAGTATGTGCAGTTTTGTTAAAAATTGTCTGAGAATGCAAAAGTGATTGAAAAGTTTGATTTGCAGGTCTTTGATACCTGATTGAAATACTTGTATATTGCTCCTGATTGCTACACAGTGTCATAATTATACTGGCATTATGAGTGCAGTGTAGTACAACAGCCTGGTATTGATTTAAAGCACATGTGTGTCTATCCCTCTGTCCATCTTTACGGCCAATTTGATCAGTAATTTGCGATATTTCAAAAACGATGCAAGATGCAATGTAAGTTCGTATGATTCAGTAATAGAAAGTCACATACAGGCTTTTGATCAGTACCAAAATCGGTGACCTTGAATGACCTTGAACAGTGTTATGGCCTTTTGTAGTGTTTTTCACCGAAAGTGGTAAGTTTCGGAGCCAGCCACATCATACTGGCTGATGCTAAACTCATACTATCTGCAACAGAATTGTAGCTCAAAGACTGTAGTTTTTGCCAATATATGAGTCATGGCGACATTCACTGGCATTAACTCTTAGCCCATGTGTTAAAAAGAGGCACCCCACTGTAAAAAGTGAAAATGTGACGCAGTGTTTTGCCATATCTGCAAAGTGTGCGAGATAGGACTTCAGTTGGTATTAGTCACCAACAGTACTGCATAATAGTATCAAGCCACCTAGCAAATGCAGTGAAAATGTAGTGCCAATCCAAGCATCAGCCCGTCCTTGCATTCTTGTGTGTTGCAGTGACTGTTGAATGTGCCAACGCCATCAAGAAATACAACGTTGGAGTCAAGTGTGCAACAATCACTCCTGACGAAGTTCGTGTTGAAGGTATGACTGATATCTGTGTAACTGTTTCTAATATATGTACAACGATTTTATATAGATGTACACATTGTTGTTTGGACTTGTGTTATGAATAGGGCTGTACAGAATGTTCTGTTTGGGCCGAATAGTGTATTCATATTCGGCTGAATAATACTGGTGAAAGCAGACCAAGTACGAATAGTCATTCATTTGCACTGCAGTAACACTGGTTAGCCGCGACAATGACTGGTCAGTAGCAGAAGCCATCTTCACTGCTAGATGGTACACACCTTGCCACATGCCTGTTTAATGCTGGTCAGCTGTCGTGCAGAGTTGCACGAAACTGACTGCTTTTTCACTTAACTTTGAATTAGTTTTTAGCAAGTTATAGTGACTTTGTAAGCAACATATGTATTTTAGACTCATACTAATAAATTGTTTGTGGTTGTTTTTGTAGAGTTCAAACTCAAGCAAATGTGGAAATCTCCGAATGGAACAATACGAAATATTCTTGGAGGGACTGTTTTCCGGGAGGCCATAATATGCCAAAATATTCCTAGGATTGTCTCAAACTGGATTAAGCCTATTATAATTGGCCGTCATGCATATGGTGACCAGGTATGTTACTGTGGAGTTACTTGCTGTTGATGTTTTTACTTTGCATTTATAAGCTAATAGTAAATTAGGTTTGAAAGTTAGTCAGTGTTTTAGAATGTCTGTTCTGTATTAGGGAAGAAATATACATTTGGTTGTAATTCTATATATTAGGTACATTGTTATTGCAAAGAGGGGTAATGTAGTGAACTTTTTTATATTTATGCATGTACACAGTATCGAGCGACTGATTTTGTTGTTCCTGGAGATGGTAAACTGGAGATTAGTTTTACACCGAAAGATGGCGGAGAGTGTATGCGCTATACAGTGTTTGATTTTGCTGGTACTGGAGGAGTGGCATTGGCTATGTACAACACAGACACAGTATGCATTTGTTTTACTACTACTTTGTTTTATGCTGAGCGAAAATGCTACCATATATACTCGCATATAAGCCATCCCGTGTATAAGCCAACCCCCATTCCCGTGGCCCAAATCTAGCAAACATCAGTGACTCACGTATAAGCCAGTTAGGAAAATAGGCGATGAGTGACTACCCTAGATCAGTGCCTTGATAATGTGCGAGTGTCAACAAGTTCACAAGAACGACTAAAACAGTGTGCAGTGTGCTTTACATGCATGTCAACTGGCTGCATGACCTACGTTGCACGGTTTGAGTGTTGGAATGGTGTCAAGTTGCAGTGATTGACAACTTCTGTACAGCTGCAGCAGTCTGTTGGTGGTCGTTAAGAACACTGCCGCCAGGGTTGAAAAAAAAGATTTTTAAATAGAAAAATTGGATTTGAGTAGCATTTACGATATTCGCATGTTGGACTATCTGTTGCATTCATAGTATCAACGTAATTCATATTAAGACAACTCTTATTTTAACTTCAGTCATTTAACCCCATTTCTTGACTTCCAGTCTGCTTTTATCCTGTAGTCTCTGGTGGCTGCAACTAAGTGGTGGCAATCTTTCATCTTGCAGCTGCCAATATCAGTTTCAAAATGTGTGTCAAAATTCGGCCAAAAATTGTTTACTTATAATATATGCCCGTATATATGGTATTTAATTTGTTACTCAAGTCTTATTAGTATGTGTGGTGTAATGGCATGCTGCTGAAAATTTCTTGCAGTCATTTGGTGGTCACCACATACCGGTAGTATAATGCCTAACCATTGTAGATGTTCCTGGGTGATAATATTTCAGGACTTAATCTTAGGAGGAGTAGGTGTATTGAAAGAAAGAATAAATGTGTTGCTGACGGTGCCATCTTTTGATTTAATATTAATAGAATTGGTGACTCCTTGAGGTGCAAGCTCATTGATAATTTCTTCATTAGAGCATTGCTTAAGTTCTCCACATCTGACTACTCCCTTGCTGTTATTCAGGGTGCGATGTGGAGAAGCTTTAATAGGTACACCAGCAAGTTCAGTGAGCTGCAGTAGTTTCTGACTGTAGGTGGGATTGTTAGTAGTGACAAGGATATGTCCAGTGCGGAAACATTTATCTTTAGCTATATGTACATTGTCTCAAAAATGGAAGACTCCCAGTGGTGGTAAGTTTCTAAAATTTTAACTGATTTTGGCATTGTTTTACCACTGGAATGCATGATTAACTTTCAGACAAAACTGTGTTAACTGCATACTATTTCTTTTAACCATGTGTGCTTGTACTTTTTGCTTCCGTAGTGAAAGTAAACATGTGATAATAAACGTTTTTGATATTTTGTGCTTTGTAGTCAATTCGCGATTTTGCACGGTCTTCATTTCAGATGGCATTGTCTAAGGGTTTGCCACTGTACATGAGGTAAACATACTACTTTAGAGTAAAGACTTTGTGCATCTAATTGTGACCTGCTGAACACTGTTTTAGTATTGGTTCAATTGTGTGGATACAGTAGCATGTGTCAAATTTTGATCAGGAAGGTTTCCAGATTAATGTTGTGTTTTGTACTGGAGAAGAACTATTTGGAGCATTTTTGGCAGAAAATTTAGCCATACTATGTATGCATTATTCTGAATTTTTTACGACTACACTGCTCGTAATAACTGTGATTGTTGAAGTATTTACTAATAACTGTCTGTTGGCTTCTGGAAGTGTAGCGTGGTAAAAAGATACATGCTTTTACTGGCAATTGTAGTAGTTACAGATGGTAGTTTTCATCTTAATAACATTCACTTTTGTAAGTAACATTATTCTGTGTGTTTATTATTTATAGCACCAAGAATACTATTTTGAAGAAATATGATGGACGGTTCAAGGATTTGTTTCAGGAAATCTATGAAAGGTAAGCAGATTTGTAATTGATACTGGGATTGTTATTATTCAAACGTGTAAGATATACATTTTTGTTAATTGGGTCATAATGCAGTTTTTCAGTCACAGTGAATTTTCAACATCAGTCTATATGTACAGTAGTGTCATGAGTAGTATTAAATCTGTTTTTGGAACAGTAATGTCTTTGCTTTAAGAAATGGAAACATTCAGTGTAGTTGGTTGTATGATCTCAGCTAGAAATGTCACTATAGCATGATTCATGGCATGTTGTTCTATGCGTGAAAGAGGTGTCACAAATTTTGTAGGAGTGGATGTAGGTGGACTGATTAAGCTTGATTGGGATGTACATTACTTGCTTACTAACCGCCATCGTGTTTGTAGAGAGTACCGGCAGCAGTTTGAAGCAAAGGGAATCATCTATGAACACAGGCTCATCGATGATATGGTGGCGCAGGCTCTCAAGTCAGAAGGAGGCTTTGTTTGGGCTTGTAAGAACTATGATGGAGATGTACAGTCCGACTCTATTGCTCAGGGTCAGTTGGTCAACCTCTATGGTTGACTTAGCGAGGCATTCAGCTAGCTTTGTGCTGTTGGCAGTTACTGTTTGTCACTTTACTCACATTCTACCAGATGTGCTGTATTGTATTTTTGTCACTTCCGCACTTGGTATTGAGTTATGTGCCGTCATACTTGACAAATTTAAAGGGCGATGTGTGGATGATGTTTGGTGCAGTGTCACTTGTTTGTAGTATTACCATTCTAATAGTATTGAATGCTGCATATAATGCAAACTGCTTTAGAATCTTTAGGGCTTTATAATATTTCATCTGTAGCACAGTCGGTGATGGAGCCAAGAGGGTATGATGTGGGTACAGATGCAGTAGGAGTTTATCGAAGATTAATGACATGTTGACTTGAAAATGTCTTTGATCTGATCTCACTGCTTTTTCAAGACCTAGGTGTCCAGATTTTGTGCAAGTTATGGTTTCATCATCATTCTGTGTTTAATATCCATGTGTTAGACTGTGTTGTTTATTCCCATGGATGTATGCTGTACAGGATTTGGATCTCTAGGAATGATGACAAGTGTGTTAGTGTGTCCTGATGGTAAGACAGTCGAAGCTGAGGCTGCTCATGGCACTGTCACAAGACATTATCGTTTTCATCAGCAGGGCAAAGAGACTTCGACTAACCCCATAGGTATAATAGATGTGAAATCAGTGACATTGATTATGATATTATTGTTGATATTATTATATTTACAGTTGTTCTGTAATGGTAATAATAATATGTCTCTCCATAATATTGATTTTGTGAAGAAGACTTTAGGAGGCATACTCTCAATAATTGTTAATCATGCATTGCTTTCAAGTGTTAATTTCAAATTTGCATTTTGTGTTCTTTATTGCTCAGCACTATTGTCCACTTTTATTGTAAGCGGCACTATTGAAATCTTTGTAATTACTTAATTCTTTGGGTGAACGAATATTAATAATAATGTTGATACTAATGACTTTAAAAAGAATATTTTTAAACGTTATGATTGTCTCTAATTTGCATAGATATTATAAAGTGATTTATTGACAGTAAGGTTTTTGTTAACTGAATGTTACTGTTATTACTCACGTCATGTGCCTGGTTTGTGTAGCTGATGCAATTCTGTGCTTGCATGTGCAGCTTCAATATTTGCATGGACGCGAGGCCTCGCTCACCGAGCAAAGCTTGATGACAATGCAGACTTAGCACGCTTTGCACAAGTGCTTGAAGATGTGTGCATTGAGACCATTGAGGCTGGCTTTATGACAAAGGATCTGGCAATATGCATCAAGAACATCAATGAGTCAGTGCAGTCTGATGCATATCAGTGTGTCTTTGATTGTTATTGGCACATTTTGCCATCGTCGATGTATATTGTGTGCTAGCTGCGTATTGCTTTTGGCTTTTTTAAGCCTTGTGATCTGTACTACACCATTTTCGAAAAATGGAACCGATAGTGTTTCGGGCATAACTTTGATAAACATAAATATATAGTTGTAATTTTTACATGGAATGTTGACAAAGTAATACAGAACAAAATTAACACAACAAATATCTGCTGCACCTAAACAGTGTCATTACTTTACCTTGTGAATTAAACAACCATCCTGCATTAAAACATGCAACGTCATAACTAACAACTGCAAGAAAATTAGACTGGAATATCAACTGTTAAAAAATTCGACTAGTGAACTCAGGCCTCAAAGGCCACAGTTATTGCAAAAACACAATGTCAGGATTAAAAGCAGTGCTCAAAATGACCACTGCCCGGCCTGACACAAGCTGAAAGACAGCGACGCCACTGATGCACAGCTGCAGCAGTGATGACGTGATGCAGCTTGGCCCACTCGGTTCTGATTCTGATGCGATGTTTGAGGTCGTCGAGATCAGTGAAGCGTGTTTTGAACACCTCCTCTTGCAGTATGCTCCACACGTTGTAGTCAACCAGATTTAAATCTGGCGAATTTGGAGGCCGCAGTAGCGGTGAAATGAACAGTTGACATTTCTCTTTCTGTCACCATTACTTTGTGTTGTACAAGTAGTGATGGTACATTTTATAATTTTTCCGTTACGTTAAATGTCAAGACGAATTGTGCCAGAAATTAGGAAAATTTGTTGAACTTGATGTGACCCACATCTAATGCAATGTGACTTGGGTTTCCAAGAGTCTCCACTCCAACTGGACATCGATCCGCTCAGCTGTTTCCGCATCATGTGCGATAATTATTATTATAACGACTCATAATTTGGCATATTTCCTATGAGCTGTTGGATGCTGCAAAACAGATCGCAATGTATTTTTTTCTGAACCAGATAGTAGTAGTGACAACTGTTTTAGGTTTTTGCTAAGACAGTCTCTGTTTACAGCAAAACAAAAGTAACATTTTGACTGACTGACTGCATTTGCATGTTGTGTTGTGTTATAGTGTTACAAGGAGTGATTACTTGAACACATTTGAGTTCCTGGACAAACTGGCAGCAAATCTGCAGGTTAAGTTGTCTTTTTGACTACATTATACCACAGATGTGAAGTCCCATCTTTAGCATTATATCGTCTTAATTGTTTATGTCATATTATATTTATGCTAATATTAGCTTCATAATGATGTGTTACTGTGTAATTGTATATTTTATATTTTGTGAAGTCATCATAACAAATATTCGCTTAACAGCTAATTGATTTTATGTCATATTCTGGTTGATTTTGAGGTGTTTTTCATTAATGAAATTGCTACTGGAAGTTCGCAGCCTGTGGCATGGAATTCACCAATTTATTATTCAACCTCTGAGCAATTAGCAGCAGCACTGATTGGCCTGTGAAACTGTGTTTGTCTTGTTACATCAATTATACTGTAACTATGATTATGAGACTGGGTGCTTTGACACTGTTGATTGGGTCATCTGGCTTGTGAAAACTGTCCCCAAAATGACCTATAGTGTCTCGAGTGGGACATTATGCTCTTATTTACTTGCTTATGAGACTGACTTGCAGGGTTTCAGTGGCTAGTACTTCAGACTTGTTATAAATTCAAGGAATTGACAGCATTTGAAGACTGAATAGCAAAAAAAACTTTTTTTTTACATTATTTGTGTTTTTCATCTTTACATCTGACTCTAATGAAAAAAAATGCGATCTACCATAACTTCACTGATAATAGTTGTAATTCAGTTTTGAACGTTGCAACCATTTAATTGACACTTGGCAGATGCAGTTGTTCAGCGTGTTTGGTCTCAGTCATATTATTAGCATGCTCTGTGCAGATAGGTGTGACATTTTGTTTTGAACGTTTATTTAGTCTCCATTGTTGTTGACTGTTTTTGCTGATGTAGCTTTGTTTGTTAGAGCACCTTGCAGATATTTAAAACAATCACTTCTACCTATCGTTTTTTAAGGTTAAGAACTTAACTTGTTATTTTGTGTCACATGAAGAGTTACTGTTTTCAGTCAAGTGACTTGTGTGTGTATAAATGACTTCAGCAGAAAATTAAAGTTTTTTCGGTTGTCAGTCTAGCCCATAGTGCAGTATTATGAATGGTAAGTGATGGACTGAGGTAGTTAGTAGGTGATGTTGTTATTGGGTTTTATTTTTTTATATTTTATTGGTTTTTGGTAGCTGTTACATAGGTTCTTTTCTGTTTTACCTTTGTTTCTGTAAGATTTGATTTGCACCAATCGACTGACTGGGCTGTTTGTCTCTGCATGTGTCGAGTGTGATGTTAAACCCGAATGCTACTTAGTGCTAGTGAGTAGGTAATGTGTTACCTGGCTGTTGTATTTCACTGGTTGTGATGTATTTGTGGTGGCCATTGTGATATTTATGTTCTCAGTTAACTGACATTTTGTTTCTAACATGAAGGTAGCATTCAGTATATATGGTAGCATCTCATGGGTTCATTTGTCCACCTGAAGGGGCAAAGGGAGACTAACCAGTCAGTTGTCAGTTCATTGGTATGAAAAATGTAAAAATCATCCCCGAAATGTGTCGAGTGGGACGTTAAGCCTCTACACACTTACTCACTTCATTGGTATGAGATACCAGTAGTTTTTGAAGTCTTCTGGAACGTGACAGTGGCGTTGATTTCTGCATTCACTGAAATCTACATGGTCCTTATTTCCCACTATCTGCATTTTGCTGCACTCTCTTGTTGCTCATGAGGGCGTCTTATCCAAAGATCTGTGTTGCAGTATAGTGATTTCCAAATCTGAGTTTGTATGACACTGACATTGGCAGTTTGTCTAAAGGTCCAGCTCTTACAGCACCACGAATGGCATGAACTGAACACTTTGTTAGGCAGTGTGTAGAAATTATCAGACGTTTTGTTTGTCAAATATTTTATGTCTAGTTATAATGTGTGTTGATTGTATTTGGCATTACAAGTGCAGTTTCTTGCTATGTGCAATTGTTCTGTGTTTGTTGAGCTGTGAATTGCATTCAGAGCTGGCTGACAAATGTTAGTATGTCACCATTCACACGATGTCACACGGCTTAGAATAGACCCACTCCGTCTCCTGGACGGATGTCGTAAAAGGCGACTAAACCAGGCACCTCTCAACCTTCGCGGCCTCATCTGATTACTGATGATTGTCTGGAGTAAAAGAGGAAACATTAACACAGCTGCTCTAGTTACTATAGCACAGTGCAATACTCTTGTTGCACGATGTTCTAGGCAGCTTATAGGTCCAGCAGGTTGGGTTTTGTCACACTGGGACCCTTACGCTGTGATTAGCCTAGAGGCGGTTGCCTACAGTTAGCCTAGTTCATATTGTAAGCCTATCTCAGTGGCCAACTGGCTTCCTTCAGTGCTTTGACGCTGTTGGTTGGGTCATCTGGCCTGTAAAAATCATCCCCGAAATGACCTATAAAGTGTCGAGTGGGACGTTAAACCTCTG
>Ga0126335_1001425_pt1 | contig 13309 bp, 9 predicted proteins | sample OlaspJWI45metaG_FD_108409 | JGI IMG/M metagenome (GOLD analysis project Ga0126335, IMG submission 108409) | Marine gutless worms symbiont microbial communities from Oahu, Hawaii - Olavius sp. 1 OAHU.JWI-45 metaG | ecosystem: Host-associated > Annelida > Digestive system > Unclassified | place... | reverse complement strand
TGCAAAATGTATCCGGGGGATACTTTTCATCAGTTACATTTATCCGGGGGATATAATTGGAGGCGGATATTATACCTAGTACGCAACACCGGCCTCAAGTGCCAATGTAGTGTTAATTGAGACATTTTCTAGTTATTTCGTAGGGCTACACGAGCTTGAACAACTGTCCGTAAGTAATAGTATACGTTATGTTACGTAAAGGTACCAGACATCCAGTCGGACTCGGTCGTCGTCACCGACGTCGCTGATGCGCTATAGACGCGCTGTTTCACCGGTGTCCAACTGTACTGCAGCACTGCAGCAGTACGGCGGCCGCAACTCCGCCGGATACTGCACAGTGGCACAGTCTTACGGTACACCAGTCAATGATGCTCGCGGTTTTGGACCGACCAACGACTCAGCTGCAGGTGTGAGAATGCTGCCATCGACCGACACCCATCGTCACCACCATCAGTACCACCAGGTGGGTCCGACCTACCGGCCTGTGACCATCTCACGGTACGGTGTCGGTGTCGGCGGACTGGCGTCTCTCCGCCGACGGACCGGTGTCGTGCCGTTTGGCTTCCGTGTCCGCCCTGATTCCGGCGGCCTTGCCAGTCGAGCAACCGGTTCTGGCTCGACGACGCTGGGCAGCGGTGTAGAGAAGACGAATGTATGTCGTATCTGCGGTAAGTCGTACGCGCGGCCGAGCACTCTCAAGACCCACATGAGAACTCATTCTGGGGAAAAGCCATATATTTGTACGACGTGTCGCAAGTCGTTCTCACAAGCTGCCAACTTGACGGCGCATGTACGTACACACAGCGGAGAAAAACCTTTCCGCTGTCCGGTCTGTAACCGTAGCTTCTCACAGAGCTCATCCGTCACCACTCATCTGCGGACGCACTCAGGAGAGCGACCGTACCGCTGTCGACTGTGCAAGAAGACGTTCTCTGATAGTTCGACGTTGACCAAGCATCTCCGCATTCACTCTGGCGAGAAACCGTATCAGTGTAAGATCTGTCTGCTGCGCTTCTCTCAATCCGGCAACCTCAACCGGCACATGAGAGTCCACTGCGCCGTCTGATTACCACAGCGTATCGCCGTCTGGATCCAACATACCTCTCTGTAGTACGACTGTATCGAACAAGGTATCGTCCGTTTTGGGACGTGACGATAGCTGGCCCGCCATGGTGCCCAATGTGGTGCCGACTGGTGACTGTTCCCACTGATCCATTCACAAGGCCAGCCGGCCCATTTCTGTCTGAATGGCGAAGTGCTAACCCGGAAACATTCGAAATGACGGAACCGTACTTCCAATTGCGAATCTGATGGCAGATTCCGAACCACATCTGAACCTAGTAATCATATGTCTATCTCGCTTAGTGGCGGACCAGCTAATAAGTGAAGTTAATAGTGACTACCGAACGCTGACAGTTGTGTGCTCGTAGGCCGAGTTGTTTTCGCATACATACGCAATTAATCAACGTGATCTCGCTAAATACAAATTAAGGTGACTGTGACGAAAACTGGCATCTGTTGAGAAACGACTGAGATCGATGCAGCCAGAGGCTTCAGACAGATACGGGCGTCACGAAAATTTTGCAACAACGCCGAACTGAAGGCTATGGTACATTCTGAGTAGCAGCCGAGTGGTTAGCGTCTTTCTACAGTAGTAAGCCAGAGGACGCAGGTTCAAATCCTGGGACGGCGGCGCCAGGAAAGTGAGGGAATTATTCCAATTATTTGAATTTCACTTCTGTTCGAGTATGTGTGCATATGTTGTTTCGGCTTGTATGAATTTAGGCCAATGTGGCGGATAAACCTAGCACATGTATAGCACAGTGCATGTTACATTCCAGTGTTATTAACCCGTGTGTCATTATTTGGTTGTACCACACTTCAGTTTGTAATGTTTTTATTGTACTGTGCTGTTCTGTCGTTTACTTGTTTATTGATATGACTAACTTTTAGCACTATGTCTGCAGCTGTAATAAAGAATGCTGCTAACTTGCTTTAGCATCACACTGTAGGCCTACAGTACACCTACATCAGGTTACTATCCCTGCAGCCATACCATAACCAACCTCATGATGATCAATCTCCCACTATGACAAATCATCCGCTGACTTTTCAGAGCATCAGAGCAATCACATGTGACAAGTTGCAAGAGTATTTGTTGACATAACTTACATAAGCACCAAACACTGCAATGTAAAGTTGACGACAGCAAACGATTCATCACTGCATCATCTGATGTACTTCATTCACAAACAACAAACTAAGTCTGACTGATAGCAGCATACAAGACACAGTGTCACTGCCAGAAGTGTGTCGAGCTACATGCCTCAGTAGAGTTTAAGTTGCAAAATTTCAATCGGAGACAAACTGCTTTATTGGCTGGCACTATTAGACAACCTTTATTCTCGGTTTTTCTGTCCGATGTACAGTGTCTCAATAAAAAATTAACAAAAATATATTGCCATCACTCTAACAACTAAACGTTTGTTTAAATTCACCATGGCTATTTCCAAGATGTGTCTAATCTCTATCCATCAGTGTATGAGATACAGCAGCGGCAGCCAAGTCGCCCACTAACTTCTTTCTATTATTAACATGCTGCAACTTGCAAGATGTATAAATGTGCAAATGCATTTGACAATTAAAATCACACAACTACAGCAACGAAATTCCAAGCTCGTTATTACAACCTTAAACAGCTTTTATGTAGCCTCAGAATTTCAAATGCAGAGAAGAGCAATCAGCTGTGTTCCATGCAAAGTACACTGCACAAGTCGCACATCCACTGCTCAATATGAACAAAACTGTGTATCACAAATATACAAAACAAGCTCATAGTAAGCCTTCATGATGGCATAGGTATGCCACGCTGGTGTAGGGTGAACCGGTGGCAGTCTACACCCATAGAACTTAACCAGTGTCATACCGGAAATATAGTATAAAGTCAACCACAGTTCTGAGATTCACAGCAACTCATGCATTTATTAACCTGTTCTGTACACAGGAGCATCTATGGTTTCATGTCCCACTCAACACAATGCAAGTCATTTTGGATACGAATCTTTCAAAGCAATTAACTGTACCAATTAATTCGACCAAAACCGTGTAACATCACCACAAACATTCAGCATAGATATAACTGTCCCTAGAACAGAACGGTCAAGTCAGCGTATTTCAGGGATATCACTGTATACCTTAGCAAACTGAGCTCTTGTATCTTAACTAAAGATGCAAATGCTCACTGATCCAGCATCAGCAACAAAATTACTTGCATGCAATTAACAGATAGAACAAAGAATCGTCTGTGATTGGACAAATGATAGTGGCCTGCTGCAGAAATCACCAAAGTGGCGCCATCTCACAGCTGCAGTGATAGCCAATAGCCAATACTACATAACAACATACTTGCATGCTGAGAAGAGAAATCTTTGTCTTCACATGCAAGTATCTCTGAAACTAAGTGAGAGAGAGCTGTGGTAACTGCGGGGTTCCCGATTCAGAATCTGCCGTCAAATTCACAACAGAAAGTACAGTTATGGCATTTTGGGCGAAGTTTCAACCTAAATCCACTGCCACCAGACATACAAACTTCAACACAAACACTTCTTACAGTAATGAACTACAACGATGAAATTATTCTCAGATATAGACAAAAACACCACAATATGCACCAGTGCGTCTCTGATTAGCAAGAGAACTCCTGCAGAGTGCTTAACAACTGATCCAATATAACAACAAAACAAAAAGTGTAAAATAATCAGTTCATCAAGAAAGTTTGCTGTAGCTAGGAGGTGCAAAACGCCATCGGAGATATTTCAGTATGAAGAGAGGAATACAGCTGACTGCTGTCGCCACGAGCACTTTCCACACAAACTCCCACGACAACAGAAACCCAACATCTGTCAACACAAACAATACATTACCCCACTGAATGGAACTTAGCTTCATAAAGCTGCAGTAAAAATTGTCGATGAAAATCCCTACAAAAAGTATACTGAAGATTTTTGGTAGAGATGGGCGATTCGCCAGAAAAGAAAACAGCTATATTCAATTTAGTGTCAAATTTGATTCCATTCGATTTGGTACAAACAATCAGCTCACATTTTTGTTAACTAAATAAATGACGTGAAGCCAACAACTGACACTGTGCTAGTCTATATTGTATGTCTAGCTATTTGTGTCAGGAGAGGAGTATGAAACTGAAATAGTAAATGTTGCTATTAGCATGCTATAACAACCCACTAAAACAATTACCTATTTAATTCACTAGTCGAATCAATTTGAATCAATTTGGCCTGGCAAATCGAGTTTTCCCCCATTAATTTTTGCTATTTATAAAAATAGCCTGAACAGCACCATTCTGTGACTTATTCATGATATGACCCTTGTATATCAACCACATTATAATGCATACAAAAATCAACAACGAAGCAGATGACACTGACCAAAGAAACTGTGGAAAATGAAGAGCGAAGCTACGTAGAGCAGCAAACTCAGCAATTCTCCAACAATCATCAGATAGTGCCACGTACGGACAGTCAGCGCGACCATCAACAACTCCGTCAGGATTAACGCCGTGAACGCTATTGATACGATGTGGATGAAGTCATCCTCAAACAGCAGAAATGCTCCAAACATTATGATGCCACCTGAACAACAACAAAGTCATGCACTTGTTTTATACATAAAATAAAACACAACTGGCCAAAGTAATTTAGTGAATGCCACTTTGAAGTGCTGCCATCTGGAGAATGAGTAAGAACAATCACCTGTGTCACACACAAGCACGTGACAGACAGACACCCACACTACATGATCACTGAATGCAATAGTCTGTACCTCATGCATTCAATGTGGACTAGTAGTAGCAATAAAAAAGAAAAGTCATATAAAAATCACATACACACGTCACACTTGTTTCTATCTCACCACTAGGCCACAACTCGAAGACAGTGATGTATTATGTTGGTTGTCACTGTACAATAATAACACATTACTAAAACAGTTTGCAATATTTCAGCCACAATGACAAAGTACATTCAAAATGACAAAATCTGACCTTGGTAGGTGCTGATAAGCACCCACATGAAGAATGTTTTGAAGTTCAGTGATCTACCCTGACAAAGGCACAAATGCAGACATCACAGTTTAGACAATGAATGGCAAATAATGAATGAATTCACAATGATTCTGACAAGGTCAGTGAAGTTTATTGCAAAAAGTATTCAGCACTCTATTCCCGGACTACGAGTACACTGATAAAAGTGTAGTCTTAGGAATATGTGACACATGGACTATGACACTGCAACTGTAACATTATGGTATTTCAACAAATAAGCACGGAGTACGTTTCATAAAAATATTTCAAGAATTTTCAAGGACTTTCAGATATCAATTCAAGTTAACCGCATTTCTTTTCAAGGACTTTTCCAGGTTTTGAGAATTGAAAAATGCAGGACTTTCAAGGAAACCCTGTTAGCAGGTTGTAATCTCTCAATAAAAAACAAAAAATGCAGAGAAAATAAAAGCTACGATGACACTACCTTAGTGAGTTCTTTATACAGCTCAGGATAAGTCATTGCAATCTCTGGTGAAACATCTTTGTCAAGTACAAGAGAAAACACTGGGAAATTGGTGTACACAGTGGCATAGCTGCAACAACATAATATATTTTATTATTATTCAACAAAAACAGCAACAAATAATTATGAACGTCAACAAGGGAATAACACAAAAACTTTCTGGACGTAGATCATCCTTGTATCTCAATTAAACAACACTCAACAAAAAACTGAAGTTATTAAATAATACAAGTTATTATCCTACAAGAATACAATAAATGTTATAAAATCAAAGAACCTTATTTAAATTTCATTAATACCTATATTTATATAGAAGCATATAATCTTTACTCAAGAATACTTGGTACTGTACAAAATGACGCAGAACTGCAAGAACATTCGTGGACCGCACAAACAGATCTTGCAAGCTGCATGTCAGCTGTGTGCCACAATGAGCACAACCCCAGGCCTATCAACTGACAACCTTAGTAATACAAGCTCCGAGTGTGATGCTCACCCGACCAATAGAAATCCTGGAAAAAGAGCGATAGAAATAAAGTAGAAAACAGCGGAAAAGACGGCTTGCATTGATGAGATGATGAGGCCGCGATGTATCACAAACTGACTGAGAGCTGCTGAACGCTTGTAGCTGATAATCACCAAACAACATGCATCAGTATCACAACTTCTACGAACTCTATATTTCAATACACCTTTCAATAGACCTACTCCTATGCAGGTGTTACCGCTCGATGCAAGTGGTCAGCAGTTGCATCATGTCATGCTAAGCATTTGTTTAAGTGTTTAAGTGCCGTGTTGTTGCTTAGTTTTCGCTTATTTAGTTAGCATTAATGAGAAATTGTGGCAAAGAATATGGTTTGGGTTAGGGTTAGTGGTAGGTTTCAATTTAGGCTTATGGTAACGGACAGTGGGGATTTTAATTTTCTGATATTCCCCTAACGGCTGCTGGGATGCAATACTCAACATTGAAAAAACTGGGCACAGTTGACCATGAAGTGACTTGTAATTCTAAACACTACAATGTCAATATATGTTCACACAACCAAGAGTATCAGCCAAGATCAAATGATCACTGGCAGTTTCTGTCATATGGCAAAATGCATTACTTAAGTCAGTCAATCCACAATTCCTTTTTCCGACACATTTTTGCTAAAGCGATAATGAATTCGAATCAAAATGCAACACCAAAAAGACGAAAATTTGTAGCAATCTACACTGAAGCAAGTGTTGACTAAGTGATAAACCTGTATCTTCCATGGACGAGCAACAGACGACCAAGATAGTTGAACTGCGTCATTGAGAAGTCGGCCGCAAGAGCCGCTTGCATACCTTCCTGCAGACACAGCACATACTGCAATGAATCAATCTATCAGAAAGAAACAAACTTCACTGGCAATTATTCAATATCACATACTACACTGATGATGACTACAGTCTCACAGATTGTTATCAACATCTCTGGCTCCTTAAGTCTGTACTATAAGTTCCACAACAACAACTGCTTCCATTACTGACTGTATATTAATCAGTTCTTTAATAACATTAATAACTGTACTCTTTCCCACAAGAAGGACACTGTAGGTTTCTCTGGATATTTTTAAAGTTAAAAGTCAGATGTTTGCTAAGCACTAAAGACACAAAAAGAAACGAGTAATATTATGAGGCCAAACACAGCTGGTGCAGCAAAAGTAGCCTTCACCTAGCTTTCAATAAAGATGTCTACAGACCTAAAACCTGCATCTTCTGCTGAAGAAACTGCTTGTAAACTATTGTAAAAGCTGCACACAAACCTTTCCTATTATTCCGACACCAACATCGGCAGCCTGAATCATGCTAACGTCATTACCGCCATCTCCTGGATTGACACATACACACAGACACCATATGTAATATTTCTTCATTATTTACATAACAATTTCCTCCCTACTACAGACCACGTACCAGCACCTCGTAAGAAAACATTTCAAAGTTGATGAATAATTTTTTCAAATCATCTTCTCTTTTGAATGTCCAATCGTCAGTATGAAAACTATGAAATGGATGTGACACAGCTACAGCAACTCACCGTCAGAGATACCTGCAACCAATCAACTATGACAGTCACTTTGCTGAAGTCAACCACCACCACAGCCAACTAGAAATATAAACACAAACAGATGAGGTGATGACTGAAGGCGAGTCTGTTGCTGTACCTATAGCACAGGTGCGTACACCCGTATGTGCTTTGATGAGTTTGACAATTTCTGCCTTCTGTGTCGGTGAGCAGCGACACACAACGACCGCTGGACACTGGCAGGCCAACTCCATAAACTCGTGTTCATAGAATTTGAGACAGATCTGCCAACGACACACATACATCATGACCTACCTTTCATTACCAATGTAACTCACATAGATACTAAAAAGGGACCATTTTCATTTTAATGCATCAAGTATGACAGTCCAATGCACAGCTCTCATAAATTAAACAAAAATAATATAAAGAAAAATATAAGAAACTATGGCTAAGGGAATACCAATTCTAACAATTCTAAACATTATGCGACTGGTCGGCAGACAAAAGGTATCATCAATATCTGCTGCAGTATTGCACAACGTGACCGACAGATTCATAGACAGACACTTCCTCGAGTGTCTATCTAGTCAGCAGAGGCGTCAAAACTTCAAATAAACAAAACGTGTTGCAAATGTGTTTTTAGTAAAAAGTGATCCAAAATAAATGCATAAAAACATGAAGAAACTCCGGCAATTATGCACAAAGATACACAGTCTTTGTCTGTATGTAGCACGCTGAAGCTGTGTGACTGACCTCCAAAGACTCGCCCGTGATGACAAGAGCAGCATCACCTTTCCGCCGGAAAGCGTTCAGCTCCAGGTGAGCCTCGGCTCTGTCAGACACTGGTCTGAATGTATGGATCGCCTGTGTCCGTGAAACAAGACGTGAACTCTTGGCTATACAGGTTGCCGTTTCCAGCTTGTCACCAGTCAACATCCAGATCTAGACATTCCATAAACACGAGAATATACAAACACAGAAGATGATTTTGGGAATCAGGCAGGCGTCTGTCCATGCTGGGTCCACATGTCATGTTCTAGACTTCAAATTCCATCAGAGTATCACCAAAAGATAGAAGCACTATTCTGACAGTGTCTCTGACAAATGGCGTTACCCAAATGAACAAGGCCTCCTTCACCTACATAGGTAAGTGGAAGCAAATAGTGACACAAACACTGTGGTAACATAACTGTAATCAGCTGATCGAGTGCATTCGCTGAATGCTCGACTGATAAAACATACACTTAAACAACAGAAATAATTCTGTGGCAAGTACAATGGCAGGAAAAGACCTTAATGCCAGCATTGCGAAGCAACTCTAGCGTCGTTCTGACTCCGTCATGTAACTTGTCCTCGACACCCGTGACACACAACAGCTCCATGTCACGTTCCAGACTCTCAACCACTGCCGCCACCTTCGCTGTTCTCTCCTGTACGCTCATCTTGGCTTGGTGATACCGACTCTGTATATTACCAACCAACCAACAGCATAATACTTTCTGTACAGCTGACAGATAGACTGACTATCAACATGTTTCATCCTCACACCAGGTTGATGGCGTGGTGTAACGGTTAACAATGCTGGTATGATCAATGAAGTTCATCAGTGTTAGGCCCTGCTAGTACGTGAATGGGTGGGTAAACCATCTCCACATGGAACCAGTCAACTAGGTCAAATCAGCCTTCCATCGCTCCAGGGTCAGTAAATGAATACCAGCGTCGGTTGGGAAGTAAAGCCCCGTGTCTGTGGTCTTGCAGTATAAGCTGGTGCCTGGCGGAGGGCAACAGAAAAGGAGATGAGCACTGCCCAGTGGGCCCATGTGGCTTGGAAAAGTTCAATAACTACTGGCTACAGCAACAGACAAAATGCAGAAAGACAAATGAGCATTTACAAGTGTTGGAACACGTCACAGAACTCTTTAGACACACAAAATCTGTATGTGTTGCCAAACAACGCAACATCAAAGTTCCAATATGACTGCCACATAAACTAATGTGACTAACAGACTGCATATTACAACTATATTATTGCTCCATTAGTAAGCCTTGCTTATCCAGACTACTGTCGTGTAGTCAGCTGAGTTTGAGCATCATGTGTCAGTGCTTCTACACACTCTCGTCTATGTGCCTCTTTTCGCATGTGAGACACAGAGACGCCAGCGGCCGTAGTTTCCTGTCAGGATGGTGCAAAAGGCACCTAGAACTGGCTTCAATTTCACAACACTCAGTCACAGTTCTACTCTAGGCATAAGAGTTGTTAATCTTTTTCAGTTGTAACTTGGATTTGTTAACTATGGTCTGATTGCATTTTGCACTAGCCAACTGTCTGGTTGGAAAGGTTATCTCAAAAATTACTTATAGTGTGCTGAGTGGGACACGGGCAGGTGTTAAACCCTGCTGCTGCTACTACTATTACTTGATACATGAGACTTTATGCATCCTGTACTTATAAATGAACAAACACACTCATTAGCATATCAAACCTCAAACCTCAAAGTCAGCATACTGTTCCTCTGTCAGTGTCTTCTTAGCAACAACCAGTGTTCGCAGTCCTTCCCTCGCCATGTTGTCACACTGCACAGTTATACCACAAGTGCCAGTAGTGACGGGCCAGTTGTAACATGGTTCAAACATAACATACAACAGTTCTGTTACAACTTTCTGTCTTTTATCTCCACTTTTTCAGTAATGCACGTGACTAAACATCATACATTTGAATAAAAGAATAACTTGGCAAAAATAACTTGTAAATGTGCACAATGCACGCTGGTTGAGTAATGGTGATATGGGCGGCACTGGCATGTGCTCAATGCTCATAACTTCTCTATGTCCACGTCTCTATGTCTAATACATGGAAAGAGGCCAAAGCAATTATCCAGTAAATGACATAAAATCAGTCAATAGAAAGGCCAAACAAGTCTTCTGTGAACCCTATTTAAAGAAAGAAAGCAATAAGCAAAAGTCGAGCAGTAGGCTTTAGAACTTACTTCTTCATCCATCCAGTCATTGTACTGTACAACATTACGCATCACCACGTCAGCTCCCTTCATGTAGAATGCTATTTCACCGCTCTCCTCATCCTGTCTCAGCAGCACACAAGTACCATTAGTGCATATTACCAAACCGACACTAAAAGTTAGAAAATGGACAACAATATAATCCGACTCCGTCATTTCATTTCACCAGTGTTGTATTTGCTGTCATTTCCAGTCAGCCGAATGCATTATCTTCAGCTTCGTGGAGTCGTTGCAATCTGCCTTAAAACTTTGTCAACAGATATCTGTCCATCAGGTGGTTTATGCTCTGCTGTTGTCTATCCCGATCTGATATCGCCCATTCTCTACTAAGAAGGCCTTTGCTAACTCTGCTAAATGCACATAAACTGGATACTTAACTCTTAATTCAATCAACAGCACTGCAACTGACAACCAGGCTCACAGTAACCAACAAAAATACATATAAAACTAATCTTAGTCAAAAAACAAGTAAAAACGTACACAACTTATAACCTACATCTACAAGTCAGAAGATCATTCTTCATATGCTCGTACTTATGACTTGGCATAACCGCAGTACACAATACAACATGCAGCAGTAACTTGTCCACTTACCCTCCAACACAGTACTGGAGGGCAGGGAGAGCTATATCAGTTAATTATCTATCGTGACGAATGAGCGGCACACTCACCCGCACAACAATGCCCATCCTCTTGCTCTCGGATGTAAAAGGAAACATTTGCAGGATAGTGAATGGCATGAGACGCAAGTCTGGGGTCCGCAGCGTCATGGAGCCGAGATCACGTTTGAGCAACGTCAAGCCAACGCTCTCGGTCCACTTCACTAGCGCCACCTAGCATGTCACGTCAAACATGCAAACACCGTTTTCACTCACTGATGAACAACAGGCCAAACCAATTCGGCAAATGCCACACTGAATCCACCTCCACTCACCACAGGGGATCATGGCCGGCCCCCATGTAACACAATGAGTCTTCACTGCAAACAGAACCTCAATCGATGCAGCAGCTTTGGCCGGGAGAAGGTGCGTTAGAGACAGACAAACACCGTGCCACAGAAACACTGCTTGCAACAGTCTGCATCTCCTGCATTCAATGCGGCCTAAAAGAGTTTTCCAGATAATTTATGACAGCTTTTTAATCAAAATAGTTAGTTAGTTAGTTAGTAAACGAATATGATTAAGGTGGCATAATGTCGAAAACGACTGCTAGGACACCGTACAAAATTAAACGTAGAAAGTGACGTGCGACGGGAAGGGTTCAAGTCGTCGGAAACAGCCGGTGTTTAGTAGCTTTCCGCAAACAGTACAGTCTTCAGGTGTCGCTTGAACATGGGCAGCGACGTTGACGCTATGACGAAATCTGGCAGACTGTTCCACACTCGTGCCACAGCCTCGGGAAAGGCACGGTCGCCAACAGTGAACAGTCGCGACTAATTACAGGACTAATTAGTCATAAATGTTTAAAAAGTTAACTATTATAACAACACTTCATGCACTGTTAAATTAGCCTCCCACCATTACTGTCCTTGCAGCACACTTGCAGCAAGCCAATTTGTCAAATTGTTTTTACATCTGAATGAACTGACAGAAAATTGACAAACTTAATATCTGGGCACTATCCTTGCGTTAAACTGCAGCTGGATGCAAAAATTCTACTTTGGGCACTTGGAAGTTTCCGAGCAACTGCAATGAGAGTGATAGCATCATCACTTATTCAATACATTAGCTATATCTAACTGCTGGGAACTTTGGCTATGCTACAGACCTCATCAGGACTGGAAGCCTGGTATGAGACTCTCTGCTGACTTTGTTGATCAACCTCCGTATCACTCTGTTCACTGGACTCAGATGTGTCTGAGCTGGCCTCATAGACCGGAGTGACGTTGTGACAGACAGCGACTGCTTTCACCGCATCACACACTCGCGTGACGACTGTTCGCTTCACCTTCGACACCGGGTGACCAGCGGAACCAGAGGCGCCAGGGGGAGACAGGCCAACCATCAGGTGACTAGCAACCTTTAACAGCACCACTGTACAGCTACAGCTGCAGGCAGTGAAGCCGAGTTGAGGCTGCAGGTTTTAACGTCCCACCCAACACACAGCAGGTCATTTTGTCTTTGCTAACAACTGACTGCACTGGTGATGGCAACCAAAACTCCAAGTAAAACTAACACAAGCCCCAAAACACAAAAGAAACACAGGCATAAGCAAGAGACCAATGTAATTTGGTGAAGGCTGTATCGAATCCCCCTCCTCTCACTGTGGGGGATCAGGACCCCCGTCTAACACAATGTTCCGTAGGCTTCCAAGAGTGTTCACCCCAAACAGCATCTTGATCTGTTCAGCGTTCTTTGCAGTGAAGCCAAGTTGAGCTGCGTGACAGACTGACAGACAGACACTGTGCACATCGGTAACAATACACTGTGAACCATAAAAAAGTGCACCCTTTTAATTTTCACAATAAATTTGTCAAATGTTGACTAACATTGGTAACATTTGACAGTAATGAAGCTTAAACATTGTAAAAATCTCTGCACAAAAAATAACGCCTATTTACTTGTTATTTATTACTATTAGCGCTGACGTCGGGAACCAGCTTGTGTTATCGTGGAAGCAGCCGACTTGTGTACGTAAACATGGTTGTTTTTAGC
>Ga0126335_1001424_pt1 | contig 13315 bp, 13 predicted proteins | sample OlaspJWI45metaG_FD_108409 | JGI IMG/M metagenome (GOLD analysis project Ga0126335, IMG submission 108409) | Marine gutless worms symbiont microbial communities from Oahu, Hawaii - Olavius sp. 1 OAHU.JWI-45 metaG | ecosystem: Host-associated > Annelida > Digestive system > Unclassified | place... | reverse complement strand
GTTTAGTGAGTGCAAGGATATGAGTGAACTGAGCGGAGTTGTATAGAGTGTGAACAGCAGTGGCCCTAGTACGGATCCTTGAGGTACACCATAGAGAGACTGTTGGGGACATGAACAGAGACCCGTGCATCTTACTGAAAAGGTACGATAGGATAAGTATGACCTGAACCAATTTAATGCAGTACCGTGAATTCCGAACCAAAGAGATAGTCGATCTAGAAGGATGGTGTGGTCAATGGTGTCAAAAGCGGCTGATAGATCAAGCTATAATATAGTTCGCGTAATTCTCCGTAATAAGTTTAATAACAGTTTATCTTTTATTTTTATTAGAGTATATGACGAGACGATAATTTTTGGTGCTGCAGACTTATGTGTGTTTGTTTTTGTTTACATGCGCAAATTTGCATACAGTGTGACTGACACTAACGATGCTCATTCGGAAAGCTGTCAGGCTGATGCTTGGTCCGCATAGGCTGTTCATTACAAATCTGGTAAGCAGTGGAGTGTTGATGGGTTTGGGTGATTGGGCCGTTCAGCAGGCAGTTAAAAGAACCGAAAAGACACAGCAGAAGACAGACTGGCCACGAACGGGTAAATATCTGCTGTATCAATTTTTGTTGTTATGTAGTTGCTTAGTGCAGATGTCAGCAAGTGTTATAGCCATTATTTATAACGAAATGACTTTCTTCTGCTATGCTGTTATGGCTTATGTTTAGGTTTAGGTTTAAGGCTTAGGGTTAGAGTTAGTGTTAGGCCATCATGTGCTAACGTAAGAGATTACGTATGTGGCATCAGTACACCAGATAATTTGGGAGCGCCGTTCAGATGACTGCCTATATTATTGTGTGCTTACAGTTACAGGCTTTTATTGCATTGATTATAGTGTAGCATTTTAGTATATTTGTGGATTGTCATTTGACAGGTCGAATGTTTGCAGTTGGCTTTGTTTTTGGACCTATGTTACATGTGTGGTACAAGTACTTGGACCTGTATCTTCCATTGGCCAGTATTTCTACAGTTCTGAAAAAGGTGGTTGTAGACCAGGGAGTTGGTGCACCAATATTCTTGGCATATTTCTTTGCTGGTAAGTATTTCTTTATAACAGTATAACAGCAACAACAAGAACAAATAGTAATAATAATAATAATACTGTATATATAATAGCGTCTGATAGTTGCATTGCAATGATTCAGTGCAGATCTTCTTCATGACACCTTTGTGTTCCAGAATGATCCAGACCAATAGCCACAGCAGCACTGTTTTCATTGGTTTTAGTTTTACCCTTGGGAACTATACACCCAAGTGTATAAAAAAATAATAATAATAAATCTTACGAATCTTACGTGAATGGTACCGCCATTGAGGCCAGTGCGGCTGCAGAGGTTGCCGCATCCCGCAAGGAGGCAAAATATGCAGACATAGAAAGTCGCTGTAGCACAGCTGTGTTCAAAGTTTTTCTGACTGTATTTGCACAGCAGTCTCCACAGCACAGATGTCTTTGAGCCGATTGCTGTGGAGACTGTCGGCATCTTCAACTCCTCTGCTTGTCTTCTTTTAAACGAGCTTGGCAAGAGGATTTCTGCAAACTCTGGCGAGGCCAGAGAGGCCAGTTTTTTTATTCCAGCGTGCCTCAGTGTTGGTGCAGCATTTTAATGCTGTTCTGTTGCTTGACACTTTACCTGCCGCTGACTGCACAGACTGAGTAATCGTACCCACATTGTCTGCCTTAGGCCTAATTTTTAAACTCCCTCGACAATATACCTACCGAGGGTAAAAAAAATAATAATAATAATATCTGGCATTTGTTAGGCCTTAGCTGATGTTAGTATGGTTTGTAAACGAGCTGCTGGTGCTTGGAGGCTTATGTTGCAATTTCCTTTTATTGCTGTTGCGTAACTGTGCATTTTTGTATGTCTTTTATGTGTGTGCTTATGCTGCCAGTTGGCATAATAAAAGAATAATAATAATAAGTCCCCTCATAGTGGGGACTGGTTGTTGGCGCTCCCCGTAGCATTGCGTGGGCTCAAGTTAGACGATGAGGAAAAAAATAATCGTTTGTTAACACTAGCATTTTTGCTATTATTAATGATTTATTAGTAGTAATAGAAACAGCAAGGTTTGGATTTTAAAGGTGGCATGAAAACTTCACAGAAAGTAACATGAATAGACTATTTTGTCTGCATTACTTGAATATTGTTCAGCCTCGCGCCACAGTACTAGCTGCGAAGTGAAAGGCTGTTTGTTTTTCTGTTGTCTCCTATTATTATTTTTTTTATTTTGCAAGCCAATATCTCCGCACTGACTGGACGGATCATTGTCATTCTTGTGTCAATTGATCGTAATTTGCTGTGAATTTTAGTTTCCATTCAAAAATCTGGCAGATGTGCCCCCTAAAATATATACGGGGTCAAAAACTGCACAATTTTGAGCCATTTTCCCCACCCCAGACCCGATTGGATGACTGCCGCTTTGAAACAATGCAATGTTTCAGGACCTCTAGCGAGTGAGTGCGAGAGAGTGTTAGCGAATTCGAGAGAGTGCAAGCTAACATGCGGGCGTGCGAATGCGAGCCAACAGGTGAACGAGCAAGGGCGAGCTAGTGTAAAGGAGTTCTGGCAAGTGCCAGCGAGTGCTAGAGAGTGTGAGAAAGTTCTATCAAGTGTGAGAGTGCGAGCCAATGGGCGAGCGAGCGAGTGTGAGAGTGATGGGGTTCTAGCAAGTGCGAGAGAATCAGCGATTCTGTCGAGTTCGAGGGGTGTGAGCCAACAGGTGGATGAGTGAGGGTGGACGAGTGAAAAAAGTTCTGGCAAGCGCGAGCAAATGCTAGTGAGTGTGAGCGAGTTCTAGCAAGCGTCAGCAAGTGTGAACAAGCTCTAGTTATTTTTGAGAGAGTGCGAGCCTGCAGGTGGACGAGCGATGGTGGGCGAGTATAAAGGAGTTCTGGCAAGTGCAAGCAAGTGCTAGTGAGTGTGAGCAAGTTCTGTCGAGTGCGAGATAGTGCGAGCCAACTGGTGGGCCAGCGAGTTTGAGCACAGGCAAGGCTGCATGTGGCAATACAACAGTATTTGCCACATTTTCTAGTTTTTTGTGTGTTTTGTGTAGACTTTATGCTCTTAAGGAAAAGTGACAACTTCATATTTCGTCTAAGTTTATTAAGAGGCATATATAAAGGTCACTGTAGCTCAGTGTAATAGTTTATGACACAAGAAACTCTTACTAGTTGACATTGTTTTCTGAATGCCAGATGCTGTTGTAAAGTGCTTGTGGTGTAAGTTGTTACAATTATTATGTTTGTTGTTTAGCTAATGGCTACCTAGAAGGGAAAACTGCTAGCGAAATCTCAGTGGAGTTTCGGACTAAATTTTTGTCTATTTATGCGGTAAGTGCTAAGAATTGTACATCTGAGTTTTTATGATATAAATTAAGGCATCAGTCAGTTAACAGTATCGCTAGATGATTGTAATCAAAACATGTAATATGTTGCACCTATTTTGATATATGGGAGTTAGACAGTGCTGACAAAAATATTTATTCACACTGATTAGCAGTAAGATTTTGTTGTTGTTGCAGTCGTGTTACCCATGTACTGTTTATGCATTTGTATGCAAATCCATATACAATATGCAGTTTAATAGCCAACTTATGTACAATTTTACAAATCTCATTGATTGTTGGTTTTACTAGCATGGCTGGTTTATTGAAGTAGTTTTTTAGATATTGCAGATGCCATTGTAGTTGTTTTCTTTGGCTATTTGTCCTGTTCTGTTGCTAAGTGCAGGTTGAATGTGTATTCTGGCCGATAGTTCAAGTGTTTAATTTCTACTTCTTGCCTAACCATTTGCGGGTTATCTACGTGTGTACCGTTGCTGGAGTTTATGATGCATTCCTGTCATTTGTGAAGTATGAGGTAATGTACAAATGTAGCTTGCATAGTGTCTGAGATGATTGTGAACATGTGGAATTTGATTGAAGCATTAAACATGGATTTTCTTGACTTGGTGACACCACAGATAATTGTACAGATAATTTTGACTGTTTGTTATCTAGAATGAATTGACGTCATTTCTCTGGCAGCACAGGTTCTGCCACCATCACACATTGCTCAGTTGTTCACCAGTTTCCTAACTTCTATATATTCTTGGGACAAACTTTGGTATCACATTTGTTTTATATCAGCATTAGTTTTTAATAGAAAAGCCAACACATTGTTTCTTTAAATCTCTCAGCAAATAATCAGCTGTTAACATTGGTGTCACTTAGGTTTCCTTCACTGCTGTCATAAGCCAAGATCTCTGACAGAGTGCTGTGAGCTCTCCATGGATGGTCTGGGCAAAGCAGTAGCTGGTGCATTTGTGTTCTGACGAAATTGACTTATGTTGCGTTTACAAGGAACAGTTGACAAAATTTGGTAGAAATACGATATTGCTTAAAAAGGAAGAGGTATGTATTCTGACTTTAGAAGGTGATACTGCTGGTACACATACCTCTTTTCTTACATAAATCATGTATATTGTTTAAACTTGGGTTTCTTATAAATATTGCATGATTTTTGTTCTCATTTTTGTTATACCTTGTTTTTTGCAGTCTTTTGTGTTTATTTGCAGCCGAGCAGTGAAGCTTTTCTCTTCTTGAAGCCCAAAGACTGAAGAAAATTCCATCAGTATTATTTAATTTGTTGCCATTGTAATTCACCAAGTGCAGAACTGACAGTTGGCTGGACTTATGTGAGTGTAAAAATTTAGCATCATGCATGTGGTATTGCGATGAATTTGACCTGTTTTGCTAGATTTTACGTGATATATGCTTTTGTTAATGTTCAATGTTATTTGTGACTAGCGTTTTGTGAATTATGGTAACCATGTTTAATGTGTTTTTTTTGTTTAAGACATGAATATGGTTTGTTTTTATGAATTTTCTAGACTTTGATGTCTTAGTTTTAGAGTTGGCATATGACATAATGTTGGAGCCTAGAGAAATGATGTGGATGTGAATTTAATGATTTACCAGGTTTATGTGTTTTAGTTGCTAATCTTTCAAAGATCTTAGAGAAAAGTTTAGTTGTTGTAGGAACAGCATATTTATGATACTTTGCAGTCAGAATGCACAGGCAGACTAACCAGTTTTCTGCCTGAAGTCTGCTACTTTTAGGGAGTCCAAAAAGGTTTTTTCTATTCTATTTCGTTACTTAGTTGGCATATCATAATGGTTTAACACAGTGACTGTGCGCTGTGCCTGAACTGGGTTCATGTCTGGTAGTCAATTAATTTGTTTGAAGAAGACTACGGCGCTTGCTTTAAGATTTGTTTCTTGGACAGGCAAGATGGTTTTGACAGTGCACTCTGTAATCTGTGGTCATTGATGATATATGTATTTTAAATAGTGGCTTTTAAATGTCATCGAGCCTGGGCTTTAGTTAAAATCGAGGACAACATTGTGTGGCTGGGAGAAGAAAGAAACACCTTGGCGTTTTCACTTTTCAGTTTTTCCGGAAGTTTACTGTGAGCGGTTAATTTTGTAATTTATGTATAGACATATTCGATGTTCAGTTAAATTAAATAGCTGTTCACTTCAGTCACGCCTTGTATGCAGAACTTAGTATGTGGCTGCAACGGATGACACTGTTGACAGTTAGATACACGCAGTGACATATCGGAGGCATCAAGGGAGTCGAGCGGGGTGGGGTCTGGGAAGGGCACAGAAGTAGTATGGTATAAGGCAGTGTTGCTCTGATCTGGATTTTGGGCTGATAGTGTGTCAGATCGTGATGTATGAAAGAACAATAGTGTTTGGTACAATTTGAAAGCTTGAGACACTGTTCGTGGGATCTGAGCTTTGATGTGACTGAGCTTGATCTTGGAGTTGTGAGGAGGTGGAGACAGGATGTTGTCTGAAGGATAGAGAGAGAATTTACGGATAAGTTTTCTCTACGATTGGCCAAAGAATGCAGGTCTGCAGTCCCCAGTTCCTGACGAGTGGCGACCCTGCACAACAATTAAGGCAAAACGCGTTATGCCAACTAGATATTGCACAAAATCCGTAGCCTAATTAGGCTACAGTAATTCAATACGCAAAATCAATTATAGCAATGCGAGCACACAGGATGTCGTGAGAGCTCAGTAGGCCTACTTATTTAATATCGATGGCGAAGTGCAGCAGCATTAACTGACTTTTATCATGTCCGGTAAATTTCGGTCGTTAGTGGTCATATCCTGTTAGACAGTAGTTTTTTTCACTCAGGTTATCGCACAGCCTGTATCAACAGTAGTATAGCCTATAGGGCCTGATAGATAGATTAGCCAGAAAAGTGTGACAACTTAGGCCTACTTTGTGCTGAAGATTCAGAAGTTTGTTCCCTCAAAGGTGAACACAGTTTTAAAGAATATTTCATCATGTTTAGTGTGGTATTAAATAGGATGTTGCTTACAGTGTTACACTGACGCACGCTTACAATGTGGCAAAGTCGCGATGAATTATGGCGCGCAAGTCACTCGCCGGACAGACATGCGTTTACCAAAACCAGATTATCAAGTTTCTATATAGAACAAGAGGCCAAAGCAATTTGGCAAAAGGCTGCATCGAATGCACCACACACAATGCACGCGCTGGAGTGTAGCTTCAGCCATCCAAGATAAGAGGGGGAAGGGTCTCAAAATTAAAAAGTAGGTCACGACCCCGTTCCCGGCCCTCTGTGATCTTCTTTTACATATTTTTATTTAGGGCCCACAGCCTTTTATGTGCACACACAATTGTAAATGTCTATCTGCAACCATTCCAAAGATATGTAGTCTATCCTCAATGGGCAAAATTTCCCCAACTTGCCATACCCTTCGTTGTAGGGGATCATGACCCCCGTCTAACATAATGTTCCTTGGGCCCCCAACAGTGTTTACCCAAACGGGATCTCGATCGGTTCAGCCATTTTTACACAGTGAATCCGAGTTAAGCGGTATGACAGACAGACTGACAGAGAGGAAACTTTCGGTATCAATAGTCTGCATCTCATGCATTTGATGCAGCCTAAAAATCGGTGGTTTTATTCAGTTGTCGTCATCGCGGTGTTAAAAGTTACGCCAAACGGGCGCAGGCTGGCTGGCGGACAGCGGACCGACGGATGGACATAGGAACTCCTACCCTGTATTGTTGTCGTACAGATGTACTACCAGTACAAATTGTCTCCTAGTTTATGTGACACCGTGTGCGCGGTGTTTCGTAACTATAGCAGAACCTCTTCGCTACCATTGTGTAACTTTTGCAATAGTCCTAGGCCTCAACAGTAAATTTCTACTAAATTTTAGCTTAGGTTATGTCACGGTATGCTGCAGGGATCGCAACCTTTGGAATTGATAAAGTGTACTCTATCAAATAGGAAGTTAAGTAGGAAGACAGTGGTAATTGAAGGGTTCTGCTAATTATGAAACACCGTGTAGCCTATATACACTGGAAAACTTCAGCGTCATGCGTGGTTTGGCCAGTGTTGACGATGGCAGCAGCTGACGGTTCGTGGGATCTGACCATCTTGGTCACCGACCTCAGCGTTGAGAAGACAATTCGCACACGAGGTGACCTGCATGTCGGTGGGCTCATGTTGAAAATCGCCAGTCTTGTCGGTAAGTCGGTGTTTAGCATTTGGGGCGTCTGACCCCAAACTTTTACTAAATGTTAAGGTTAAGTTCCGGACACTTGATATAGCGCCCAAGCGCCTCTTAGTAAGGGAAACTCGCTGCAAAAGCGTTCAGGTATGGCACGCTTTGTCATGGGGTATCACAGTTTAACCCACGCGTTTATTCACGAAGTGAATAAACCATACCACGCTTTTGCCTTCCCAGCCAACGCTGGTCCCATTTACAGACCCCAGATGGATATGGCTGGAAGGTTGAGTTGTACTCAAGTGCTGAACTTTTGGTGCCCCTATTGTATTCATTCGTATGCAAAACGACAGGCCAAACTGTCTGTCATATTTGGACGTATTCGCATTTGAACCCCTTACCTAAACTGTGCAGATGCGGTATTGCTCAGCCGGCATAAAGGCTATAATATATATAGGCTAGATCAAGTTGTGTATAGGATCCTAGGTCTGTTTGCAGACAATCAGGATGTAGTACATATGCACTAGCCGGATGTTTCGGTAATACAGTCGTTTCACATAGGCTACCAAAGATCCTTGTTTACTTTCAGTTGACTCATTCTGATCATTCGCCTTCGCGACCGCTTGGCATGCTGATCGATCCATCCATTGCCGGATCGTAAGCGTATAATGTCGCGTCGACAATAAGCCATAAGCCAGTGCCGGAGCAGATCTGTATCGTGGTATACGTAGGGTGACCTGATGGATGGCTCCATAATGAGGTTGAGCGGAACGCTGGCTCTACTTGGCGATGGATAGAAGTTGGCTAAAACAATACCGTATACGCACGAGACAGCAGATGCTGGAACAGAGAGCGGAAAACACACCGAACATACTACAGACAAATACGCTTTCTTGTTTTCACAGCCGTTGTAATATCCTTGTGTCCAGTGGTTGTGTTGTCTCGTAATTTTTGACAGTATCATTCCAGTTGATCCCAAGGATCCGCCGTTGGTTCGATCCACTTATGGAAAACGTGCAACTTCGCTCAGTCTGCACCTGTAGTAGTCCACGTGTCAGACCCACGTACATGTAGAAGTACTGGCATGATGCCTATAGCGTAACTTCTTGTCGCAGGTTCTATATTCTGCTGCTAAAATCTTTCATTACTGTCGCTGCCGGCGCAGTGACTGCATGAATGAATGACTGGCGCGCTGCTAAACAGCTCTTGTTCTCAGTCTTTCTGTCCCTGTCTATTATGTCCATGCATGCATATTTGACTAAAGAAACCCCTGGGTGACATGGTTGGCAGCGTGGTGTAGTGGTTAGAATCATTGGTCTGATCAACGAAGGCTTGGGACGGATAAACCATCTAGGTATGTAATCAGCCAACTAGGTCGACTCAGCCTTCCATCCCTCCGGGATCGGTAAAATGAAGACCAGCTTCGGTTAGGAAGCAAAGGCATGGTTCATTCTGTTTGCGGATAAACGTGTTGGTGGCAGGTAAAACTGTGAAAACCCCTACAATGCGTGCCATACCTGAGCGCTTCTGATGTGGGTTTCCGACTCAGAGGCGCCATAACAAGTGTCCGTACCTGTTACATGTAGATGGGTGTCACACTAACATGTTTACCATGTTATAATCTCTTCCCACCGGCATCTTGACCGGCGTGTGAGACTGAGCAGGGCACCAGCTTAGTCGCCTGCCGGCTTATTCTTGTACAAAGTTATTAATGTAGACTTGTAAGTAGAAATTGGCCGGCTGATCTCTTGCTCCTGTCCCACTTGCTATAGATTTAAGTCCTTTGAAAGTTTCAAATTACGCAATGCGTAAAGAGTTTTTTTCTTGTGTTGTTCTGAATATTTCTACGCTGTGCAGAACTATATGATCAGTTCACAGCATCCGTGTTCACTGCCTGTGTTCACGGTCTTTGTTCACAGGTGTCTAAAATGACGCCCGTGAACAAAAGCCGGGAATTCTCGTGGCATTTTAGACACCCGTGCCCACGGCCTGCGTTCGCGGCCCGAGAGCACGGGCCATGTTCACGGGTGCCGGTGGCCGCTAGCGTGAATCGAGATTAAGCGGTCGTTGATTGTCGCCGGTGGTATAGAGGTGGAGTCGAAGGACTGGTCAGACCACGCCGTCTGGTGGCCGGACAACAAGACGTGGCTAGTGCGAACTCGATGGACACTGGACAAGTACGGAGTGACGGGCGGCTCGACGCTCTGGTTCACGCCGATGCACAAGGACCTGCATGTCACTCTGCCGGATCTACAGACAGTCGTCGCACGCCTCAACTTCTCCGTCAACGTCTTCAACAACGTCATCGCACTCTGCAAGAAATACAGTAAGTGAAATTAATGTCTGCATGCGCAGCACAAAAATGGCAGACGACCAAGCAGGGCCCAATTTATTGAATTTAAGCATAAATGCAGCATAAATACAGTCTGAAGTTTTAATGGCAAATTGCTTGTAGCACATAATTTCATGACAGCAAGATGTGTCTTTCCTCGATTACCTTACAAGTGATATGATCTAAAACGTATTTTATGTAAGAGACCAGTTCTGCTGAAATATTTAATTGATGCTAAAATAGCCTAGCCATCGTTTCTTTTCTTCGTTTACAACACAGTGTATAGAAATACTGGTTGACACTAATTGGCAGTAACTGCGAGCTTTCGAGACATGTGTCTTTCCTCGATACATCATGACTCTGTCGTTGACATTGATTACGGCACGTGTTTCACAACGTCTGTAAGTTTTCTATTGCAAGTAAAGGTCCCCTTCTTCTCTCTGAGTCTTGGTCAACAAAGAACATAAGCTGTATGAATAGCCTTATATGTGTCTACGGTGTGTGCCATGTGGCGTGTTGTAAACAGGAATTCGACATCCGGAAGAACTGTCGCTGTGTCGCACTACGTCGTACACATCACAGAAACAAAATGTCCGTCAGGCCACCAAAGATGCGAGACATAGTGCTAATGCCGCCACTGGCACCGCCTCCGCTGACACTGTAGGAATTATTCTAAATTATTCTGAATTATTCTGTCAGTGTCAGTCATTGTCATCATCATCATCATCATCATTACCACCTATATTAATGTACAAAAACTGTCGTTTTATAATAACTGTGTAATGGCCGCTGTTAAATGACACATCTAAAACATCAAAAATTAATTTCATCACCTCACTTGCCATGGACATAATACACAGTTCTTATTATGTCCATGGCTCTTGGGGTGATGAAATTAATTTTTGCAGTTTTAGATGTGTCATTTAACAGTGGCCATTACACAGTTATTATAAAACAACAGCTTTTTTACATTAATATTTGCAGTTTTTCTACCATATTTATCTACATGCTCGCATTAGTCTAAATCAAAAATTAATTTCATCACCTCATTATAACACATAACCTCTCTGATGACAATGACATACAACGCGAAGTCCGTTCTATGTTTGTACGCAAATTTAGTAATTGTTCTCGACGTGTGAAACTGAAAATGTTCCAGTCGTATTGTCTTTGCTTTTATGACATTGCTTTGTAATATTTGTATAGTATTGGTAGTATGTCTAAATTTCGTTCATGTTATAATAAGTGTATAAAACTATTTTTTGGGTACAAGAAGTACGACAGTGTTATCAACATTTTATTTGAAACTGGTCTTCCAAGCTTTGATACTGTATATGTCACGATGCCAAGTGTACTTTCCTTACACGATGGTTGTCTTGCAGCAACTCAGTGGTGTCCATGTTGCGTGTATGTATGCCATGCTAAGCCATATGTCTGTTTCCTGTGTTTGTCTTATGGGCCATGTTGCCTGCTCTAAATAAAGATTGACTGAATACTGTTCTGCGTAATTCTAGGTACATAGTCAGTAACTGCTGGTCCTCCAGTACTAACTGTTTGGTTAGAATAGTGTGTGATTTCTGCCATAGTGTGACATCTGTCCCGAGTGTATGTTTATGATTTGTAGTGTACTTGCTTTTGTTCTTTTATCTCCTTTATAAAATTAATTAAAATGAAATGAAATGACTTGCCATTGACATAATACCTAGCTCTTATTATGTCCATGGCCCTTGAGGTGATGAAATTAATTTTTGCAGTTTTAGATGTGTCATTTAACAGTGGCCATTACACAGTTATTATAAAACAACAGTTTTTTACATTAATATTTGAAGTTTTTCTACCATATTTATCTACAATCTCGCATTAGTACATGATTTTGTTAGAACTAAATGTCACTCAGACAGCAATGTCGAAATTTAACGGCAGAGCAAAAAGGCATTTAGTTTGGTGACATAACTCGTTAATAAAGGTTGACATATGTGTGTTTGTCAAAGATCGAAGTGATCGGTCAATTTATGGCTGAGATACAACCACTTCCGGTTTCTGAAAACAGAGGGGGTCTCAAAATTAAAAAGTAAGTCACGTGACCCCGCCCATTGACCCCCTTTCATCTAATTTGCATACTTTCGGTAAGGGCCCCTAGCCCTCAATATGTGCACAAAAAGGCGTCACGATCGATATTGCGATTTTACGATTTCGCCAATTTGGCTTGAAATCGCCTATTTACGCCACTTGGGGGGGGGGCATATTTTCCAACATGGCGTCACCTTTCAGACTAACCCAAAAAGGCATCCCCTTGCGCGGAAACACGTCATTTGAGCCATTAAGCGCGTGTGCCAGAGCCGCGGTTTGACCTGTGGAGAGGATTGAGGAAAAAAATAAGGACAGTCAAAAAAAGTCACAAAAGTGTTATATTTCACGTATTTCGGGAGAACCCCCGCCGAGCCAATCTGCCCCAAAATTTGCATGTGGGGTGATGTCCCGGACGTAATCACGTGTGCCAAATTTCAGAATGAAATTTTGAGGGTTTGCAATTCTACAGGGGGTCGAAATTCCCATTTTCTGTTGATTTTTGAATGGCCATTACAACAGAGCAGCGCTACTGCGCTGCCTGTGATACATGGTTCCACAAGAGTCTACAGCTCGAACAGGACCTCGATCCGTTTGGCTCTTTTGCACAGCTCAGCCATGCGACAGACTGACAGGCCTAGCCTACACCACGCTACGGGATCATCGGTCGCAATAGGTCACATTAATCACGTTTTGTGTTCAACGTGGCCTAAGAACGCTCTCTGGATTATAGACTGAAAAATGTTATTATTGTAGGAAAGAATGTCAGTCGAACTGAAGACTGCGGACATGGCGAGTGCCGACATAATGCTTGGTCGATCTGTCGACAATCTCTTCGACGCCAATGACACGGCACTGCCGCACACAGGCAGTCGGACAGCCATCAGTCTGGACCTAATGGTCACTGGACTGACGAATCTCAGTTCCAGTCCAATGGTGCCAGTCCACGACGCTGTCAGTTTGCTGACCAGGCCGCACAGCTTGGTTGACAGAGCTCACCTAGACGCACGGCAAGCTGCTTCTGTTAGCAACGATATGAAAATATTTAAGATTCCAGTATTTAATGTGCAATCTAAAGTGACTGCTAGCCCGTTTAGTCTTAACATCTGACATAGTCCTTCAGAACAAGGTATCAGAACACATCCCCAATGGGACGAAACTATAGCTGGCCCACCACAGGAAACGCCCAAAATGGCGGATATGTAGGCTTGCTTCCCGTCGCGAATCGGGTGGCAGATTCTGAATCGGAAACCTCGATTTCTTATTCGCCTTTAATAGTAGCCATAGCTCTATTTCGCTTAGTTTTATGGTTGGGGGGGTTGTGGGGGTG
>Ga0126335_1001423_pt1 | contig 13329 bp, 7 predicted proteins | sample OlaspJWI45metaG_FD_108409 | JGI IMG/M metagenome (GOLD analysis project Ga0126335, IMG submission 108409) | Marine gutless worms symbiont microbial communities from Oahu, Hawaii - Olavius sp. 1 OAHU.JWI-45 metaG | ecosystem: Host-associated > Annelida > Digestive system > Unclassified | place... | reverse complement strand
TCAGATATTTGTTGCCTAACCAATCATAACATTTGCTTACAATGTCTGTTTACATCACGGCACGCGCGTTCTATCAACAAGCCTTACTACAGTACTCACTTCGCCCACACGCGGAAAATAGCAGGCTGAGTAGACTTGGCTAGCTGTCGGTGGTCCTACATACCGACATGGTTCACCCCCCACGGACGGTCACCAACCCGAGACAGTATGTTGGCGGAGTGGTGTAATGGTTAGCGGCGTTGGTCTTATCGACGAGTTAATCAACATCTGGCCCGGTACTTGTATGGGTGACCGTCTTCGCACAAGTAAACAGTCTAGGCATGTAACCAGCCAGCTAGATCGACTCAGCCTTCCATCCCCCGGGGTCGGTGAAATGAGGACCAGCTCCAGCTGGGAAGGAAACGGCAGGGTTTATACCGTTCGCAGATAAACGCGTGGGTAGTACAGGTAACACTGTGAGATCCCTTACAACGCGTGTCATACATATCTTAGCGCTTCTCTGATGGGGTTGCCTCATAAAGAGACGCTACGTCAAGTGTCCTTACCTTTACCTTTACCTTTTAACCGGGCCTGAGGTACAGTCGGCCCAACGAGACCGAGACTAAAGCAACACACAGCCACGTCGCCACCTGAAAGTTGTAAGTACAATTTTTTACGCACCGGAAGCCCCAGGTAAACCCCCGGAGAACCCCCGAGGCCAGTGAATGCGGGCGGCGGCATACATATCGACGACTTGCTGAGGAATTTCATCTATTACTGCAGCGTGTTTTCGCTCTGTGCGAACTAATCGATAACTGGTCGTTTCCAGCACGTCCGTTGATTGTTGACTGCACCTCGCCCTCGTTACTCGGTGCCAAATTTCAGAGCTTTTTAATCCATCTTGCGACGGAATAAATCACGCTGCTAAAATTATAGCTTTGCACTTGTTACTAGCAACTGTAACGATCAATGCCAGAACATAGCAGCACGGCAGCTCCAGATCATGACTTTGCAATACTGGGCAAGCGGACTAGCAGCCAGTACGAAACTGTACATAACCACAAATGCCTCCAAAAGTCATGTCACATAGATGGTGCTTCACATGCTTCAGATGCTGCTTCACGCCACACTTCTAACAAGAGGCCAAAGTGATTTGGCGAAGGCTGCACCGAATGACCCTGCGTGACAAACAGATTGACAGACAGACACCGCGTACATCGGTAACAATAGTCTGCATCTCATGCATTCGACGCAGCCTGAAAATTCACATGCAAATATAAAGGTAAACTCAACCCCGTAACTCGGAGCGAGAAGTTGCGTCTTAAGCTCAGTTCACATCGCCCGCGTTTTGTTGCTTGTTTCCAGGATAGACCGTGGATACTGAATCGCATTCATAATGATATTATAGGACACCATGAGTGACATGACCAACACGGGCCGTGAACACGAGGGTTGTGAAGCGAGCGTTACAGTCGTAGGCCTACTAGCCTGTTGTCAAGTACACAGCTGTAGACCTACATACCTGTTCTGCTTATAGACGATGATGGCGACAACAAGCAGACATACTCCGAGAACACAGGCTGCCGATACGACTCCAATACCAACAACTACACACGTCCACAATCACGCCTACATTCAAACATCTTCAGTCTGGTTACGTACAATCACACATACATGTAGGGCCTACATAGACTTATGGGCTTTTCTCAGATTCTGTAATGCCATGGCGGTTCCGGTTCGTTGCACGCCGGGCACTACAAAATAATTAATTATACCTGTGCTACGTAAATTTTATAAGATGGTATTCTGTGGCTCCAGGAAAGATGCGAAATTGTCAAAACGCACTTAGAGTCGAATCCAAGATGACGAACGACTCCCAAATTTTTAATATACGGGCCCCGATCTTTTGAATGGCTAAAGCTAGAGACTTCAAATTAGGTGTGCGCATCGATTACGAGGAGTACTGTTGACGGCATGCAAAAACTAGGTGAAAGGGGACATGACCCAGCTTAAGTGACCTAGTTTTTAATTTTACGGACCCCTGTTAATATCTCGAACGGCTAAAGCTATAGGGTTCAAATTTAGCATATAGATAGATTGTAAGAAGGAGAAAATAAGAGATACAAAAGTAGGTCAAAAAGGGATATAATCTAGGTCACACGTGACCTACTATTAAATAATAGAATTTCGTCCATCCTTCCGAAATGGCTACAGCTACAGACTTCAGATTTAGTGTGCGCTTTGCTTACATAGAGTACCATCCACAAGCGCATTTTCGGTGACCTAGATTTCAAATTTACGGACCCTTGTGAATATCTCTCGAACGGTTAAAGCTACAGGGTTCAAATTTATCACGCAGATAGAGTGTACGGAGTGGAAAATGAGTAGTACAAAACTAGGTCAAAAGTGAACATAATCTACGTCGCACTGACCTACATTTAAATTTTGGGATTTCGACAATCTTTCCGGAATGGCTACAGCTACAGACTTCAAATTTGATGAGCACACTCTGTACAAAGACTACAATTTACAAACGCAAAAGCAGTCAGAATATACATGTGCGTTACATGCATCTGATTGTTGTGATGACGTCTTACCAAGCCAAAGTGGAATGGGGTCACCAGCATCATCACCTGCTGACGACGACATCATCTTATCTTCTGCCGGTAACATCACGCCGTCGACTACTGCACAGTTATGTAGTCACTATTAAACTGTGTCCAAAGGGAGCACATACCTGCGCGCTGCCGCTTTTTTGTGGCCGTGTTCTTCATCTTGATCCCGTGATCTTGAAAGTGAACGTGACCTAGGTATCTTGATGATGTATCTTGACTCCAAAAGTAAAGTTGCTAAGTCAAGACATTCAAAAGTTAAAGCCTAGATTTTTAACATGCGTAAATAACTTTCAAGGTCAAACATCAGGGTCAAATGTTTGTTTTGTGTTTTTGCCTACATCTGCTGGCGCTCACTTCATTAAGCTGTGTATTCCTAAGGCAACACAAACCTGCGCGTTTGCTGTTCGTCGCGAGTCGCTTTGCGCAAGACCTCAAATAGCTTTCAGAGTAATTAGTCAAGGTACAATATCATCAAGATTCAAATATTTCTAGAGTTCACCATAGTACATATTGCCATCAAGTTACATCGATTTCTGAGCAGTAGGCCTAGTTTTTAAGTTTCTGCTCGCTACAAACTTGTACTTCAATTATGCACATACACTCTGTGCTACGCCCAAGTCATGCGTTCTTACAAGCTTTTAACAAATTTTTCGGAAAATGAACTATTTCGGCGTGCAATACTAGAGTACAAAATTAGCGATTTATAGAGTCTTCGTGAAAATCCGTTTAACAGTTTAGGCGACAAACGCGCACAAGACAACAGACAGACACACAGACAGACAGATGGCTGAGACAGCGTACCACAATCGCGAGGGCTGAATATTCTGATGTCCGCCAGTTTTATAGTTATTACGCCGCATCAAATGCATGAGATGCGGGACTATTTGGGAGTCGGGAGTGGACCCCTAAAATAGTCACCACTATTCCGACTCATTCGCATTCGCCAGATGGCGCTAAAGTCGATATGACCATTGCTAAATTACTTTGTTACGTACATGTGTCGGAAATTTGGTGACACATCGGCACTGTGCCGGACCACGACGTGCCGATACACCGCACCACGTGCCAGTTTCTGTTGTCAGGGAAGCGGTAACCATGGCGACAGGTGACGTTGGCAAGAAGGTACCCTTGGTAAGTATAGTAAGTAAGCAACTGTAATGTTGAAACTGACTGCAGAGCCTGACATCCGTCGCCAAGTGCTGTATCCACATGTCATAACACAACTCACAATCGGTGTCGCAGTGGTTAGCGTCGTGGCTCGCGACGTACGAGGTCATGGGTTCGACGCCTAACCGCGTAGCGGGTAGCGTATACCCACTTGCCCTGTGAGGCTTGACGGTTTGAACAGCTAACAACTGCGATATCCGCCATGTAACGGCCCTGGGCAGACTGTTTACTCACCGTTGTGGTTCATAGGCCAATCCGCTTTCCATCCCTTCGTCATTGGTAAATGAGAAACCTCATCGCAAAAGCGCTTATATATGGCACGCAATCTCAAGGGATCACTCAGTTTTACCTGCCATACAGTTCATAACAGCTTTTGTATTCCCAAAGAAGCTGCTGGTCCTCATTTTACATGTACCTACCTCAGACCCGGTGGTACAGAAGGCTGAGTTGGCCTATAGGTGGCTGGTTACATTCGTAGACGATTTACCTACCCGTAGACTGTCAACAATCCAAGTTCTAATCGGGCCAGATGTTGATTAACTCCTACTTGTACGTGTGTAATTGTGCAACAAACAGCTCAATCAGTCAATCAGACATGAACCTGTGTAGTGGATGAGGAAGCCGCGATGTGCCTGGCTCGTCTGATCTGTATGAAAGTGAATACGCACACGACTGGCTGCAATGTCGAGCACTTGTAGACCCACTGAGCCACAATCATTAAACACCGTGACCTCTGACCCCTGTGACCCCGGTGACCCAGCCAGGGCGGTGACGCGCAGATAGTCGCGACAGACGCTTCCGGTCCTGACGCTGAGCTGAAAGTCGTAGAGCGTCAGTCGCAGCGTCTGTCGGGGTTGCACGGCCAGTGTCCACGAACAGTCTGCGAACATGGCCAGCACTCGGGGGTAGTTGGGACTCGATAGAAATCCGGAGGTCGTTAACAGTGAGTGATTAAGCGACGATGAAGCCTGAGCTGTTTGACACCGACTGTCAACCTGCGCAGCTGAATTCACACATCAGAATGGCGTCATTTCAGCAAATCATTGGTCTCCATAAATTTGCGCCGTTCCGTGCTCCCTGTGCTACGAAATGGCGAATAATCCGCTACTGGTTTGGCAGCGATGTATTTAACTAAAGTGCGTGTAAAAACTCAACAGTTTATAACGCTCTTTAAGTACGACGCCAGCAAATTCGCACAACAAATAAAACAATAATTTATATTGCAAAAATGACATTACTTGTACAGAACATCGCCACAAAGTCGCTGCGCTGACTTAGCTTCTGGGGCAGAGAGCCGACTCCCTACAGTGGAAGACCCCACTAGGAGAATTCCGTTCCCCAAACCGCCTAAACCCTAACTCTACCTTCCGCCCACTGTTTTGGACCTCAAATACCGCCCTGCCCAAGTGAATAGTTTTACGCACACCTTTTCACAATGCACATAATTTCGGAAACTACTCTTTCGAGGCACAGTCTGTGTCTATTTGTTCGCTTATAACTCGGGAACGGGCAGCGTGTTCGCTTCCAAATTTTTAGGATAGCTCCAGGGTGCCCCATGCTGGTTTTCAGATGTGTGGTTAGGCCTAATGGAAACGTACCTGGCAGACACCTGTAGTTGACATATAGAAACTCGTTATATCCACAAGGGTCATCGAACAGCGCGGTGTTTATGGCCAGTGAACAGCGTGTCCTGCCGCCACAGACTGCATTCAGTGAATGTTGTACGTCTATTTCACACGTACTGTCGTAAGGCACATGGCAGCGCTGTGAGCCCACAGTGTCATTGCGGCCATAGCGGGCCTTGTCGAACATCAGCAGGTCATCAGCGCGTGGACATTCCAGGTCGAGCAGTGTGTTGAAACATGCGTAGCTACGTCGCAACTCCGGCATCACGTCCACTGAAAATTAATTAACACACATATGTCTGATAAAAATAGAATAAAGACTAGAAAATGCGGCAATTAAGCGATGAGTTGCCACTTATAGCCGACGGCTGTGGGCGCCCACAAACAACCGACATTCTAAATCGCAGTACGCCAGCAAAGCAGCAACACGACAATTGACAAGCATCGTTCGTAGTGACTGAATTCATGTCAGCAGGCATCGACAACTACTGCCTTGACTGCAGACAGCGAAACCAACTGCACTGCCTAAAGTCGCTCACAAAGTGTCATAAACATTACGCACGTGCTCATGCGCTGTAATGTGCGGTGAAGCGTGACTCACTGCTACGCAATAATATTACCTACTTAACTTCTGGTGGATCTCGTTTTCATGTCATAACCTTGACATTTGACCTCATGACCTTCAACGTTTGTAGTGCATCGACTGTCACGTGACCAAACCATGTACCAAATTTTATAATACCGAAAAATCCGAGGCGGAATTGACCGAAATAATTCTTCATAATAAATTTAAACTTCAACTTCAACTTCTCATGCCTTCGGCACTCGCTCCTTGGCGCCTTGATTCGCCATCGAGCCATTTGATCGAGTTCAAGGCTGAACCGAGATGGTGCAATCGGCCCAAGGTCATTCAAGGTCATTGATTTTAGTACGAACTGAAAGCCCGTGCAGCGTTATGCAGTTTAGTAATATAAACTTGACACATATCATACCATTTACCAGATATAGCAGATTGTGATCGAGATTTTTCGCTGTCGGGATGGGGACATCTCAAATGAATGCGCTATTTTGGAAAACCCCTAAACGGATAATTACCAACTTTTGCATGAAGAAACGAGTCATTGAGTTGTTTTACACCTACAGTCACTTTGGCTTCATCTTCAGCCGTTTTAGAGTTATTCGCTTGCGAATCGCCCATTTTCAGTTTGCGCATTTTAGGGGACCTACAGGATCTCCGAGTTGGGTGGACCCATCTGTTCCAGATAGCCCAATCATCTGCGCAGATCAGATTTATTTCGAGGTTCTGAAAAATTGCATTGTTTCGAAGCGACGGTCGTCCAATCGGGTCTGTGGTGAGAAAAAACGGCTCTAAATTGTGCAGTTTTTAGCCCCGTGTAAATTTTAGGGGGCACATCAATCGAATGACACACGAATGACAAGATCTGTCCACCGATTGCGGAGATATTGGCTTGCGAAATAAAAAAAAGAAATAACGTGACAGCAGTAAAACAAACAGCCTTTCGCGAGCCTAATAAAGAAGATGATTCAGAGGTAAAACACATAGCCTCCGGCAAAGTTTTGCAGGCAGCTAAATAAGATGTCGATAGGCGACTGGCTTGGCGCTTGCTAATTCTTATACGCCGGTTAAGAAAAGGATTAGCCTGGAGCGATTACAGTGGGAAAGACATATTATCATGACATCTATCTACAGAGCCAACCGATGAGTGACGTCAGCCGTGGGTTGGCTACAACAATAAGGCTAAACTACAGCTGCAAATTGCGGACAAATATATGCACACGTGGGACAGAAAGACTGAGAAGCTGTTACAGTTTGTCAACTAATAAACTGGTTAATGGTATGTAAACCATAGTTGATACTGCAGTGAGTCTGGGACCGCCGAACATGTGCTTAAATAGACCAATCCACGAACATTACAGCACGCCTATATTATACACGGTGTCCGGTAAAAATGGAACCGATAGTGTTTCAGGCATAACTTTGACAAATAAATATATAGTTGTAATTTTTGCATGGAATGTTGTCAAGGTAATGCGAAACCGAAACCAAACTAACAAAACAAATGTCCGTCCCACCTAAGCAGTGTCACTACTTTACCTTGTGAATTAAACGATCGTCGTGCATTAAAACGTACAACGTCATAACTGACAACTGCACGAAAATGAGACCGGAATATCAAGTGTTCGATTCGAGTAGTGAACGAAGGCAGGCTTCAGAGGTCACAGTTATCGCATAAAACTCAATGTCAGAATTAAAAGCAGTGCTTGAAAGACCACCGCCCGCCCAGGCACAAGCTGAAAGACGGCGACGTCACTGACGCACAGCTGCAGCAATGATGGCGTGATCCAGTGTGGTCCACTCGGTTCTGATTCTGATGCTATGTTTGACATCGTCGAGATCAGTGATGCGTGCTTTGTATACCTTCTCTTACAGTACGCTCCACGCGCCATTGTCAACTGGATTTAAATCTGGCGAATTTGGAGGCCACAATAGCGGCAAAATTAACTATGGCGTTTCTCTTTCCAGGAACTCCACGGTAACGCACTAACGCAAGCATTTTGATGACGTCAACTTACGTCATCACTACTTTGTGTTGTGCAAGTAGTGATAATACTTTTTATAATTTTTAAGTTACCTTAAATGTCAAGATGAATTGTGCCAGAAATTACGAAAATTTGTTGAACTTTGTCAGAGTAATGCCCCAAATGCTAGCAGTTCAATTTTTTTCCGGACACAGTGTAGTTCTCTGTTATGATGCAGCTAGCGCTACAGGCTGCACATGTAGAACAGAATCTGAGCTAATGTGTCTTGGCGTTTGACGTTAACTGAATGCCTGCAATGCGCGGAAAGGTAGGGATGTGTAGAAAAAAAGCAAATGGAGATTGGAGGATGGCATCTAAGTACAGAACGCTGCCAGCGTCAGCGCTCCTGTGTTGTTACTGCAACAGAAGAAAGACATGACGTGCGCGCTCCAGTCAGTGAATCCTGGCTGGGATGATGGCCAATCGCCCCCGTTATTTCCTACAAGACAAAGACCCGCGGACAGCAGCCGCCATACCAGAACTGACAACTTAGGGTCATGGTAGGATTGGGTTAGAAACTTGGAATTAGATGCAATAACGGACTTAGTTGACTCCGTGGATGCTTCAGAGTTCGGAACCCTGAGTACCATGGGAAAAATTACGCGAGTTCTCGGTACCGATTGAAAAATGTAGGCCTATATATTTTGCTACTTGTTGCGCTTTAATGATGTATACCCTACCTTAGGGTGGGTAGATGCCTAACGCTGTGGCCACTTCTGTATATTATATCGTTTTATGGTGATAATTCGTGAACGTTTACTTATAGTGCTGTCGCTGTCACCAGAAGCATTTTTCAGCACAGAATGATCAAATGTTGTGGCAGACGCGCTCTTCTTAGACCTGCTGAGGGGGCTTAAGCACTCTCTCAGACTCTGAGGGAGTGCTTAAGACCCTGTGGCTGTGGCAAGGAGAGTGGTAGGAATAAAAAGTGGTGAAAAGGAGAGGGGAATGAAGAAAGAAAGAGAGCGAAAGAAAGGAAAGAAAGGGCAGGGGAGTTGCCTTCCCACAGAAGTTCTCAAATATCGGCGCCACTGATCGTGAGCAGATGGTGGATGTCCGGGTCCGTGGGTGTTTTTTCGTAGGGTAGAAATGTCCGGAAGGGACAGTTGTTTAAGGACAAATGTCCATGATTCTCCTACTAGAGATCAAGTTCGTCATGCTCGTCCGCTGCAGTTAAAGTCGTTGTTGACGATAGATTATCTACGAACACTTAACGTCCGATTAGCGCTCGCCCCGACTGACGGATGGATTCCTGTATACAAATCCTACTGTACGCACCAACAACTGCTAATTAGGACACGCTCCACTCTCACTGGCACGTCTTCTTCTGCCGGAGCAATAAACTCGCTTCCATGACGCACTCAAGCCTTAGCAGTCAGTTGATTATAAACGCAATAGATCACACTGACTGAAACAAATAAATTGAACGTGAAAGTTCGACTATGGTATTTGTTAGTCACTGTTTGACGTTACGGTCTAATCGTGTAATACCACGGATTCGTAACACTAACATCTTCATCATTTCACATCTAAATGAGTAAAATTTCTTAACTAATTTGTTCCCCATAAAAAGACGCTATGTCAAGTGTCTTCGACCTTTACCTTTTACCTTTACCTTTTACCTTTACCATGCACACAGAAGAAAAGTCGACAATATGATATTTTCATTGTTCCAAAATACTATTGTTCGACAACAGCTATTGAATCTTGGTTCTTTACCATGGTGTGACTACTACATGTAATAAGGTTCCGAACAATTGTTTTAAAACGTAAAAACAAAAAACGTGAGGAGAAGTATATTAAAAAACGTAAGATGTTTTTACATTTAGACATTCAACGACTGGACTCTCATTATTGCTTGTGAAGTATAGGAGCTTTGCTACGGACTCGAATTCGACGCGGTCTTTGCCACAGTAGGCCTACTATGAGGACGCCATCTACAGTCTATACCACTGCGACTTTGTATTTGACATCTGTGGTATCGACGTAATTGTACCATGTTTTTGCACCATGGTACGGCTGTCGGAGTGTGTGGTATTTGTACCATGGGAAGATTACCATAATCGAACCACGGTCGGACCGTGGTACGGTGGTCGGTTTTATAGCGGCTTTTATAATGGTGAAAACTATAAATGTGATTACTCCACAGAACCATGGTATTTTGTGACATTTAAAATAGTTTATTATTATAAATATCATATAGCCAAAAAGTCTATACTCAAGAACTGCTCCCCTCGTCGTAGGAACTCGTGTTCACTACAATGTTTCTTGGAATCTTTGGCCACCACGAGTCTCCAGCCCATGCAGGACCTCGATCCGTTCAGCTGTTTTGTAGGGCGCAAGCGCGTGACAGACAGACTGACAGAAACACCATACAATAGGAACATCGGTCGCAATAAGCAGCATCTCAATCTCATGGATTCGATGCGGCCTAAGTCACGAGAATTTTTGTCGAACACGGCCCTGCCTAGGTAAAACTGTTAAATAGAGTGGTTGCTTTCGAATAGAAAATAAAAACCACATGTAACCTAACCTGCAGTGATGGTCTGGGTCAAGCCTACAGCGACGGAGGCACACAGTATGAAGAACTGATGATAGCACTTGGCGATCATATTAGATGAGCATGGCGTCACGTGTTGCCATGGTGATCAACTCAACAAGTAAGTGGTCGTCGTCGTCGTCAGCAGCAGCAGCAGCAGCAGGAGGATGAGCATGAGGAAGAGGTTCAAATGCTTGTTGATTGCCGAGTGGTTGTCTAGTAGCAGTGAGAACATTCAACAACTGACGTAGGCCTATCGCTCACGCACACGGCTACTACTAATTCTTGCTGTTCGGGCATCCGTCCCTCTCCCTGACATCTACCCATATGTCAGAACTGACAAGTTACATGTAGAGATAGGGTTAGCATTAGTATCAGACGCAACAACCGACGATGGCTCATACACGCACGCTAAAACACAATACGTACGCTAAAAATACTGCCTACGTATCATCGAGCCTTGCGTGAGACGGTGAAAAGGGCGGATGTTCGGCATGTCCTAGGGTAAAATGTCCCAGGCGACTGTTCGGGAGAACGAATGCCCGGGATTCTACTAACATAAACTGCGTCTATGGCTGTTGCTGCTGCTGTACGGCGCTTTCATTGTGAGATGCTAGCTGTCTGCCACTAACGGCAGCCCCGCATCACTCACTCGTGCTGGTGAGTGCCAGCCGGGCGGGCGATTTACGCGCCGTCAATTACACTGTTTGTGTTTCAGCAGAGCTGAGCTAATAATAAATATTAACGAATAATAATAGTAACGAAAAACACGGTTAATTTTACTAAGGGTTTCCCATAGGCTTTTTCTCCATGTAATTTCTCCGACTCACAGCCACAGTAACCTGCAGAAACTTGAAACTTGGCGTGCTTGCACCAGTACGACAACGGTAGCGGCTTGATTACATTACATTAGAGTTATTTAGATTGGCCTAAAGTACAAATACTGCTAAACCGCTACTATACACGGTGTGCAGAACCGCTTGATGCCCGTCTTATTCGGGGGTCGGGAGTCAGAAGGGGCGAGATACCCAAAATCGTCAGCGTTTACAGCCGCAGCTCTGCTGACGACCCCTTGGTGCTCTGCACATTTATTGCTTATCAACTAACTGACAAATATAAATTAGCAGAAAATTAAAGCAAATTTAAAGGGAAAACATTATTTCGCGTTTAGCAAATCGAAGTCGTCGTTAATTTGCAGTCGATAATCTAAAACCAACGTTGTTAGTGCACAAATAGTTTGGTTTTCTTTTCCGAAAGCAAAGAGTCGAAGTTCTGGTTGATTGATTGAACGATTGATATAAGAAAATTTAAAATCTGACTTTTAGATGAATGTAGTTCGCGTAAAAATTTGAAGGTCAAGTGCAGCTTTAACGCAGAAACTGACAATTTCCACATGATGCTTTTAGGTAAAACTAGAGGAGACTTGATATAGCGCCTCTTCATGTGGAATCCTCATCTTAGAAGCACTCAGGTATGGCACGCGTTGTCAAGGGATCACGCAGTTTTACCTGCCAATCACGCGTTTATCCACAAATAGAAAGAACCTGCATTTGTCTTCCCAGCCGAAGTTGTCCTCATTCAAGTCTGTCGTTGAGAATTAAACAAATTAGAACACTTTATTTCCATCCGTCGGAAGTAGTAGTAAAGTAATTAATTCAACCATAATGCACGTGTTAAGCGTTGTTGCCACGTACATGGAGCATCGAGCGTGCAAACGCCTCTCTAGATTTTGCGATGCTTCGCTTGTTGACAAATATGCCATGCGCAGTATGCTAGCTCGAGGCTTATAATCGGCCAATCAGCGAAAAGTGATACGGTACATTGCTAAATGCCATCGTCGATAACTGGCCGTAAACACTGCTGAGCATTCAGTAGTTGCATGCACAGTAGCTACCACTTCTAGACTTCAGGCTGTCAGTCAGTCAGTCAGTGCTACGGAAACAAACTTGATCTTCCTAGGAGCGAGCGCTTCACTGCTAGCGTCGAGTTACAGTACATCTACGATAAGATAACGGCAGATGGGAATGGCGGAAAGAAAGCAGTAATGCGTCAATTATGTTCCATGTTTTAGGACTGTGAGGTGCGCAGAGGGCGGGCGCATGATTCGGAGCATTAGCATATCAAAGGGACTTGACGAAATAATCATTAGTCGTAAGGCCATCGCTAATTCGACATTTTTTTAGAGTACAGTATACCTATTGTCAGATTTTCACTGCTAGTCATGCGTCCATCCAGCTAAGATACTGAAGTGTCCTCTCTGCTGAAGTGCAGACATATTTCCTCGTTACTGGAAAATGCAACGACACCACTGTGACATTTCATCGCATTGGCGCTTATAGCAGCTCAGCGTTACCTAGATTATCGCATCGTTTAGCCTAAAACACGAGCCATGCATGAAAATATTAGCCTAGGATGATCAAGAGTAGGCTACTTAGAACTTGAAGTCGCTGTACAGTAGCGTAATCACGCTGTCAGTCGGACAGACACTGAGAGTTAGTCGCGTAAAGTGCGAGCGTGCTATAGGTTATCGTGGCGTCAATTCTCCGATCATTGGAGAAGTCTAACACGTCCTCCTATCCTGTTTGCCCGTTCCTGCGAAATGAAAATGTATGCCGCGGTCTTGGAAATGACATAATTGACTGTATCAGCATTCAACAGTCATATATTGCAAAATAGTTACTATATAACCCATTAGGAAACCTAAACTCCGGTCGCAGACCGTGAGCAAAGCTCATTAGAAGCGCCTCATTGCAGCGCGTATTCGATGCGGCTATCGCTAAATTACTTTGTCGTCTTGTTTCTC
>Ga0126335_1001422_pt1 | contig 13352 bp, 7 predicted proteins | sample OlaspJWI45metaG_FD_108409 | JGI IMG/M metagenome (GOLD analysis project Ga0126335, IMG submission 108409) | Marine gutless worms symbiont microbial communities from Oahu, Hawaii - Olavius sp. 1 OAHU.JWI-45 metaG | ecosystem: Host-associated > Annelida > Digestive system > Unclassified | place... | reverse complement strand
TGAAAATAATCAGACATACAAACATCTACTAAACCAAAAATAATTCTATAAGTCAAAATAAGATCTGCAGTAAGACGCCTCCTCTCTAGGCTCTGCAGGTGAAGGTAGTTAAGCCGTGCAGGACATTCCATATCTTCGCACCCCTTTAGCCTCCTAGTAAACTTCCTTTGCACGGCTTCAATATTATCTATAGCAAAATTATAGTGTGGTGACCAAACGCATGTGGCATATTCAAGTAGTGGTCTGACGTAAACTTTGAATGCTCGTAGGAGAATTTCAGGGTTGCGCGACACAAAACATTTGTGTATTAGGGATGCACGAGAATTTGCTTTCAGCCCAATTAGTAGTTGGTAGTATTTTATGGCTCAGTAAGATGTGATGATTAATGAATTAAAAAATGAAAGTGTGTCAGTTGTTACGACCGATGTTCCTGTAGCATGGTGTGTCTGTCAGTCTGTCATGCACCTGCCCCTGCAAAAAAGGCTGTTTGGGCTGGAGACTCATGATGATTCCATGATCATTATTATTATTATGCAGCGTTTAACGCGCCATGTGTCGGTCATAAGGCTGACGAATCGCAGGCATTGTATTAGACAGGGTACCGATTCCTTACGGAGAGAGGGAGGCAGAGGGGATTCGATATGGCCTTTGCCAAATTACTTTGGCCACGTGTTTGCTGTTGTAGTAACATGTTTCCTGAGAATCTTGTTCAAGCGTGTTTTCAACAAATCCAGACGGTGTACCTGCCCATAAAGCCCAAGAACGCCACTGCGAAGGCATTGCAGATGACGACGCCGGCAGGCTACGTGGACGACTATTACGATCACCATGAAGCCGATTTCTATCAAGATCTTGAAGAATCTACGACGGCTGCCAGTGTCAACCTGACTGAAGAAGCATTCAAAAGAAGCCTGAAATACGCAGATGGAATTAACGTACTTGGTTAGTACGTGTATTGATATTTTTCCTATTAGATGCGACATGTGGATAACACACGTCGTTAAAACTTACGTTCAAAAGCGGCTATATTAAGAGAATAGTGAGTGAGTAGAGGGTTAATGCTCACTCGACACATTATAGGTCATTTTCGGGGATGATTTTTACAGGCCAGGTGACCAACCAACAGTATCAAAGCACTAATGGAAGCCAGTTGGTCGCTGAGACAGGCTTCGATCTCACCAGAGCCATTCCACCGTGTTACAATATAGACCAAGGTATCTGCTTCTAGGCTAATCACAGCATAAGGGTCTCAGTGTGACAAAAACCCAGTCTGCTGGACCCATAAGCTGCCTAGAACATCGTGCAGCAACAAAATGTTGCACAGTACAAGAGCAACTCTGATAATATTCCCTCTGAACTCCAGACCAACCTTACTAATCAGATGAGGCCACGGACGTTGAGGGGGTTATGCGGAGTATACCCGGTAATTGAATTTTAGATCTAAATGTGTTTGTAGCTCCACAATAAAAGGATGCTGTTAACGTCAGTTGATAATCAAGTCTCAGTGTTGTGCTGCAGGCATCATCGTGTTCTGCATTGCGTTCGGTGTCATCATCGGCAAAATGGGAGAGCAAGCTCAGGTTATGATCGACTTCTTTCAGTGCCTCAACGAAGTCGTCATGAAACTCGTCTGGATCATCATGTGGTCTGTTTCACTCTAGCGTATACTTAACATAATAATAATTTTGGCCCATTACCTTCATCCGAGCCTTTGTCAGGCAAGCAGTCGGTCTGAGATAGACCTGGAATCCTTTCTTCTCGTGCAGCGGTGGAGTTTTTAATTTCCGATTTAGAGCACATGGCTAGATTTTTAGCCGCATCGGCACCCCATAATGGTGATTGGCTCCTGGCACTTCCAGTTTCTTCTTGTGGGCACAAGCTCTCCGACGACGCAGTTCGTGTGTCTGTGTCGCTCATACATGCAGATGTGAAGCTGCCCCTGAGCGTCCATCAAAGCGCCACTAAACCAGAGTGTAATGGCCTGTCACAGTTTAAAGAGGACACTGTACCTGCCCGAGAATTTAATCTCATAGCATATCCGCCAAACCCAGCCAACTGAGAACCACTCGCTCAGGCCGAGGTCTGAATCAGGGCCCTGCAAGTGGCTAGCCGGCTGGTCTAGCAGGCACTGCCTAGTGACTTTCCAAGTAGGCTAACTAGGCAGGCACTACCGAGGATATAAAAAATTATTGATGATAATAATAATAATAATAGTAGCCATTATCACAAGTATTATCAGTGTCAACACTGTCGTTGAGTGCATCACATGGCGGGAACAGTGTTGTTTGTGTCTTAAATGTGTCCGGTTGATCCGGTACTCGAGTTTGTTGCTTGCATTAAGGATTAGAATTACTTGCTTTTCAACTTTATCAAAGGAATAGAAGACAATCACATAATTAATTAGTTAATGTTTACATTTAATGTTTATAATACTTTGAATCTCAGTTTTGATTACTGGAATTTAATGGCTATATAAAATGCAACGAATGAAGAAAAATAAGTGTGCCAGTTGTTGATGCATAGGTATTCGCCATTTGGAATTATGTGTCTAATCACTGGAAAGATTTTGGACATTGGGGACTTAGGTCGAACGGCGCAGCAGCTTGGTCTCTATATGGTGACCATCATCACTGGTCTCCTAATACACGCCATCGGAACGCTGCCCATTCTCTACTTCGCCATTACCAGGAAGAACCCTGCTGTGTTCTTCAAGGGCATGCTGCAGGCATGGGTCACAGCGCTCGGCACTGCATCCAGGTTTCTCTATTTCTCTTTGTCTATGTCTGTCTGTCTACAGGATAGTGAATGCGTCTGACTTGCGCTGACAACAAGTTGCTAAAGTAATTTGGCGATAGCTGCATCGAATGTCTTTCCCTTCTATCCCCTCTCCGTAGAGGATCGACTCCCATCTAATACGAGTACAATGTTCCTTGGGCCTCAAGAATCTCCACAGGACCTCGATATGTTCAGCCGTTTTTGCAGGACGCATGCGCATGTCAGAAAGACACCACGCTACGGAAACATCGGTCGCAATAGTCCGCATCTCACGCATTCGATGCGGCCTAATAATGTTGGTCTGTGGCGACTGTGACAAATTATGCAAAAGATACATCGTGAATGTTTCAACTCTTACCAACAAGTCTGTCACTTCGTTGATATGGGAAAACGCATCTCGGCGTTATAATATACAGGTAGCAGTATCGTGAAAATGTTGTCACATCCGCTGTGCCTTAGTTGGCTTCATTTATCAGCTGGCTTGTAAGATGCTGAGTAAATGAAGACGCAACTGCGGTCGCCGCGTTGAAAGCATTTGAAAGGAAGGATAACATCCGGCAGACGGAACTAGCCGGTATAAACTGCACATCTGAAATGTTGCTGAGGCTGGGATTGATGTGTTGTCATGGCAACAACGACAGCACTATTGCCGGAACAGTGACTCGTATGACACGTATTAAAATCCTACCAGTCGGTGTCCGTCATGTGATCACATTCACGCACATCGATGTCGCTACCAAGATGAGAACTACTCGTGCTGGCACACATACTTAGCACATGTACAGTATGTACTAATGAAGTATAAACATATATCGTGGCCAAAAAACCTAAGACACCAATTTAATGGGGCAACTTCGTCAAATTTAAACCCATTGGAAACAGAACTAAATTTGCAACAAAAAATTTATACTGATTTTATGTAGTAGACCAAGCTGGCTGTTAGTCAGCCTTTTACTACGCGTTATACTTTTTTCATACCTTAGGCTATATAATATCTCCAAACACACTTCAAACATGCCACAACAACTTGGGGAAGGTGAGAAGTTAAAGTTCATCGTAAAAGTTTGGAAGAAAACATTAAATGTTATATCATATGTGATAAAAAAACGTCGCTTGTCAATAACTGAATGAAATATTAATTAATAGTATCGCAAAGTTTGCTTGCGCTCGCAATGTAGCCTATATACTTTGTCTGCACACATGCTGCCGGACGCCCACGCTATTCTTCAAGTGTATTGTCAATAATCTCTGTGTCAGACTATTATATAGCAAATGCTGCTTCAGTCTGCCATTCGCGACTCATCGACTGCGGCTGGACGACAACTTATATATATCGGGAGTCGGAGTGAAAGCAGATGTTGTATGCTAAAGAAGTCGTATACTGTCTCATTTGTATTTTCTCCTGGATTCCTACATATCTTAACTAAACTTGTAACTACAGAAACCAACTCGACAACGTGAATGTAGTTTAGACTTTCGTGAGAATACTGTATTACATGTTCATCTGATATCTAATCCAATTTCTTTTAAATGTTGGAAAAATGTCCATAAATTATGTGTTTTTCCTTACAGACAAATAAACTGTCATAAAACAGAAAGAAGAACGTATTTAAATTTACCAGCTGTAAAAATTGACAGTAAGTCTTAGTGCTGTTAATTAATTAACATTTGTGATTTCAGTCTATTTAATTCATTCCGCAAATCTTATGGATAAATACGAAAAACGAACACATTTGTTCACACAGAATTGTCGCTGAACGTTGTATCATGTTCTCTATGGCAGCTTGTTGGATGTATTTTGCTGCTGTTGTTAACCAGTGCTGGGACGCTGCCGATAACGTTTCGTTGTCTCGAGGAGAACCTGGGCATCGACAAGCGTGTGACGCGATTCGTTCTGCCGATTGGCGCAACTATCAACATGGACGGCACGGCGCTGTACGAGGCAGTCGCCACCATCTTCATAGCTCAGATGAACGATTACCCGCTGTCGCCGGGTCAAGTCGTCACTGTCAGGTCCGTCCATCCGTATCCTCGTAATGCTAGGAAACGAAGTGATAGGTCAAAAATGCAATTCTTGTATGGAAGACATGTTATACGTTTGGCTGCGATTTATTGTGTTGAGTGTATCCGAAACTCCTCCGAACCATCTGTGACAACTGTCAGTGGGTGTGCAGGTTAAACTGTGAGATACCTCGACAACGTGTGCCATATCTGGGCGCTTCTGTGCTGAGGTTTACTTCATAAAGAGGCGATGTATCAAATGTCCACACCTTTATCTTTACCTTTACTGCTACTGCTATACTGAGATTACTGGCTGTGGTATAGAAGAGTATTAATGTGGTTTGTGCAGTTTGACAGCGACACTGGCCAGTATAGGCGCAGCGAGTGTTCCAAGTGCCGGTCTCGTGACAATGATTCTCGTCCTGTCTGCAGTAGGTCTGCCGCCAGACGACATCACCTACATCGTCGCTGTCGACTGGCTTCTGTGCGTACACTTTCTTTTTCAGTCACCAGCATGGCTCAAACGGGTAGAGAAAACTAGATGCATGAAACTTAGCAGTTGCTGACTGACTGTATCTGAAATTCTAAATACTCGTCAGTGCCCAGTTTTTTGACTGATGAAATATTGGATTGGCAAGACCCATAAGACTTACCAGTTTCGGTATTTTAGTCTCAATTTCCTTGTTTGTTTGTGCCCAGAAGTTATGAACGAAGTGTTGTCATATTGATAAGCTGCACTGGGTTTAATCGTGGGTGATAAAAGAACGAAACTGACTTTTTACAGACGATTAGCATGCGATTATTATTGATTACTTCGAGTATAGGCTATTTTAAGCAATTCACATTCACATTCGGACATCCCTCTCTCTCCCTATCTTTTCCCTTTACCGCTTTCCCCTCCCTTTTCTGTCCTTTTCCCCTTCTTTCCTTTTCTATCCCCTCTCTTACCCCCTATTGCAGCTGGGGGTCTGGGAAGCGCTTAAGCTCTTCCAGCGGATCTGTGCGGAGCCCGGCTGCCAAACGTATTGATCGCACATTTTAGGCAAAATGGTTACTTTTCTGCATGAATGTCTGATCACAAATCATTTCCCGTGTTCGTTCTCCATTAAAAGACAGTTTCCACATATCGCAAATTTGTTTCATGCTGATAAAGCAACTAAGACAGTGTTCATCATGGTTAACTTTTAACCAAGCATGTATAATAAGCAATTTGTCAATCATATTACATCTATACCAGCAGTGAACATACCACACAATGATGATTATTTTTTGTTACTGTTTAATGATTAATTAATGATTAGGCTACTCATATAAATAGAATTCTGTCCTCCCACGCGTTTGTGGAGAGACTTTAGACTTTGCACATGAAAATACAAAGTTTAATATGCGAAGTCTTAGGTTTCTCCACAAACTCATAGAAGGCAGCAGCTGAGCCCAAAGACCATGCAGTCTATGCCATTAATAGGAGGACAGAATGCCATCTATGTGACTATTCTAAGTGTTCTTGCTGGTGTCATAAATAAGTAGCAGCCATACTGCCATTGCCATCAAAAGAACGTATATTGACAATACAGCAGCACAGCACAGTTCTGGACGAATAGAATTAGCAAACACCATGTAATAAAAATCAGAATGCAAAATGCACTCCAGAAAATTGCTATTTTCGTTCTTTTTATTTCTGTTGCTTTTAAACCAATAATTTTGATAATACACAAGTTGAATTTTAATGATGTACATTTGACTTTTAATAATCCACATTTGTGCATTAATACACGTAAATAGCCTATGATTTCGAGATTAAACGGTGATTTAGCGTGAATTAAGCCAGAAGAATTGGCTGAGCAAGTGAGCGTGCACGAGTGATACGAGCTGTCGTGATTTGGTTTCAGCGATCGCATACGCACGTCGATCAACGTGCTCGGCGACTCGTACGGAGCAGGAATCGTCTATCACCTGTGCAAGGCCGAGCTGCAGCAACAGGATGAAGAGCGCGAACAACAGGAAAGGGTGAGAAAAGCTTCAGCAGTTGACGCCAAACTGATGCAGTTAGAGCATGCCATTATTGACATGGAGTTGTCCGGTCGTCGTGTTAGTGAAGTTCATGCCCATCGCGGTCAGTCTAGGCTATATTGCTTTTCATTGGCTTGCTTCTTCTGTTAATATAGGCTACTGTACTCTAGTATTTGTATTGCCTTAACTGAAAGTTGTGTAAATCGAACAATTAAATTTATCGTTTGTTTTAATGTAGCGTTTAACATATTTGCCATGCAGCCGTTCGTTTTTTAATGAGTAGATGACTAAATAGCCTGGATAAAAACATATGTGTGTGATTTTCAAGCAGAAACGTCTTTTGTCAACACGAAACATACTTTTCTTAAACGGTTTCCCTCACTTCTAATGTATTTCGCTGTCGATTTGTTGCATAAACTTATTTGTTTTCCCCCTTTTCTTCGGTTACTGATTGATTGACGAACAGAAATTCATATACGGCAGAATGTGAGAGCATATACTTCGGCGTGCAACATTATACATGTTAGACTCTGTTGACAGATTCCGATGCAGATACTCATCACGTGGCGAAAAAGCCGAACAGCAGGACTGTCAGCATCGAAGTCGACGACGACCACAACAAAGATAAGATCAGCGCAACACATGATGATACGCCGGGAGCACAATGGCTCTAATTACTGCAGTAGGCTATTGGCACGAACTGCTGCTGCTGACTGCTTCATCCCATTCGACTTGGATTATTTCTACATCATGGCAGCGATGAGTCTATGTATCGTAATTTCGACATATAGTTTCGACATCGCTATTCGTGTCTGTCATATAATTTTTGATCGTAATTAGTTGAAAAGTCAGAGCTCAGGAGTTGCGTGTACGAAAAGTATCGTTCATAACTCATGCATGTGTATTTGTGTTGTGTCGAACTTTTAAATATTACATAAGTCTCATCATTTTATCCTGAAATATGTTTGCCGCGCTATACAAATAGCACTCGGCTATATATGACGTTGATGTTGACAGTTTTGAAGTCCGATGTAGCATACGTCGTGTGCACAGCGATTTGACCGTGGCTTGTGCGAGTTGTGCTAGACATTAGACAGTAGTTGTAGAAATCATGTTGTATTGATTTTTGCTTCAGTGACTGTAAATAATGTGTATATCATTTTGCGGCTTCGAGCCGGAATCTACGTGTTGTTTGGTACAGTTTTCGTGATGTTGTGTGTGAAATATTGTTTTGTTGACTGAACGTTACAGATCTCACGCGGTTACTGTTTGTATCTTTTTGGCCCAAAATAAGCAAATGTTGTAGCTCAGCTCGCTATACTTTAGCTGAACTTATCATAGTGGAGTGGATCGCTGGGCGTCTGTGTGCATGTCTGTGTGTCTGTCTGTTAACCAAGATGTTAAAAATTGTAACTGCTAGATGTAGGGACTTACAAATTTGTAATCTTGTATGCTGATCACAAACCAAAAATCAGGTCACCTTGACCTAATTAAGCCAGCTAAGCGTCACAGCCCAAGGACAGCTTGTGCAATTTAGTAAAATGTTAGAAATGTTACGTTAAATTTTGATATGAATAGGCTAGCCGACAAGTGAAGAAGAATATTAGGATCAGTCAGCTGGCTGGATGTAGTATCATGAATTGTTATTTGTTCAGTATGTTTTGCATGAAGCTCGTACTTGTTATTGTGACGGTGCAGATTTCTGTATGTACTGCATATGTTACTAGTAGCGGTTCTAAGATACGAATTCCATTGTTCAAACTTCAAAAAACCTTTCGCCATAAATTATGACAGTATGACATATATACAGCCAAAAAAACAAACTCACACTAATGCATATAAAACGCATATGTTTTCTTCTGACTGAAGAAGGCAATCTGTTATTTTATCCGTCTTAGTTTCTTTGATACTGTCAAACGCGTTGAACCGCTACTAGATGTTGAATCGGCAGGATACTGTTATTAGTTATTCTAAATACCCGTCTTTGCTATGCCATATCATAAGGCTCTCGACAGGTATTTTTATTTAACTGCCCCTACATGTTAACATTCTCTAGGAAATGCATTTTATGGCTGGAATGACCTGGCAGCCCGCACACGAACGAATCAACCTCCAGATTGCTACTATCATCCTAGACCGACGCCTCAAACTGTTTGGCCACATTTGTCAAGCCGACCCATCACACTATCATGTCTGGGCACTCTAAGCCTACATCAACAGCCTACCAAAAGAATGGCGACGTCAGAGCGGTCATCTTTGCCAGTGCTGGCTGCTAACAATTGATGGTGACCTGAGGACTCAGAACATCGGCCTTTCTTCAGTCTGACGAATCGCACATAGACGCTCGCGCTGGCACCGCGTCGAAACTGGTATGCCCACTCGATGAATGCGTCTCTATTCTATTCTATTCTATTCTGTAATGATGAGGAGCAGAAGGGGATTCTGGTACCTACTTGCCTGTGCCCACTGTTGCCGCTCTATAAAATACGACAACGCAACTATTAATGGCTACTGCATTTGTTATGACAAAGTTGCATAGTGTCTCTTGCTGCAGACGTTTGTGTGCGTTAAAGTTTAAAGTTTTGTGAGGTCTATAAGCACGCGATATTGTGTAGGAGAAATGAGATCGAACCGCAGCTGATAGCGACATTAACATTGTTGTTGACGATTTGACGTTGATGTAAGCTAGTCACTGTCACTGTCGCATTTCGAGACAGATTGTTTTTGTTGTTGTACGGTGATAGCACTATTTTTAATTTTATTTACACGTAACTTTATTATATATAGTCTAAACGGCCTTAACCTTTGCCATCACTGCTGCGGATAAGACTGTCAATATAGGTCGTCGGTTATAACATTCGAATAGAGAATAGAGCACAGCTGTTGAATTTATTATACCTGTGTATTTTGATAAAGTTTCAATTACAGGTACTTAAAGTGTTTTTTGCTTGTACATTGTTATAGCCCGTAGACCTATCGGGCCACATGACTTTGCTTGCTTATAGTCAATAACATGCACTCTTGCGTGTAAGCCGTTTGAAACGAAGTGAGATTTAAATTATTTTAAAGGACAAATTTTCTGCGAACTTGTATCTACGTTAGTTGTCATTTTTAACTCAGTTACTAATTTATGCTTTGTTGTTCCAGTAGAGCAAGACTGTTAGTCTCCGTCCAGTACTCCAGCTGCATCTGTGACCTATTGTCGAGATTTCGTTCTACAGATTTCTCTTTCGTGTGTTTTTATTGCCATGTTTTTGTAACTTTGTGGAATGCTTTTCATTGCTTCTTCGCAGCATGCTTTTAAACATCTTTCTTTTCTTTTCCTCCGTGCTTTTGTCATTTTCCACAAGATCACAACTTTTATTGGCTTCTATTCTGTTTGTGTTTGTAATTAGTACGTCTGATGTTGACTTGAAATATTGCAGATTGTGTTTTCAATTTCGATAGTTTGTCCTTGGTTTTGATAGTTGATTGTGTTTCTTTAAGTTTGATCTCTACATTCTCGTTAGTACTATACCGCTATTTTGCATTTTTCAGGTACGGCACTTCAGTTCTCTTTTCGGAACTCTAAGACAAAGAAAAATAGCTCGCAATCTTCTTCTTTCTAATGAGTTTGGTATGTTTTTATCAATACTTAATTTCACTCATGCTTCAGCTGTTCAGAAACTTTCAGTCACACTATTGAAATAATTACAAGATAACGTCAGCTCTTAGTGTGCGCCATTAATAGTCAACAAATTAATTAACTTAATTTCCAAAGAACAAAAGGTAAGAGGCTTTCATATAGTTCTACAGCGCGTCAATTATACTCAGCAAAGTCTGCACTGTAGTATCGAATAAATCTGACATTTTGCCTTTTATCTTGCAGACAGTCAATGCTGCACTGCTGATAGATTATCTGTTGGAGAAGAGAGCGAAAGTACACGTATACGAACTATGTACTTTATCAGCAGTTGTAGGCCTATGCAACGGAACAACGATGGCCGGACGGTATGCTCTGGCTTCAGGCACTGAGCAATGAGCATTCAACCTGACATTAAATTGAGTTCGATTATTTTCGTCATGCCGATGAAATAATCAGTTTCATTACTTCGCTAAACGACAGAGGTCGTTGTTTAAACTCCCCACGTTGCTAAAAACAAGATAGAATTTGCAGGAAAAAACACCATTACTTACCAATATGACCACAAAGACAACCGGCTTGAAAAAAGATGTTCCTAGATGAAATTGAGCTGGCTGGAGATTACAGCAACTGCAACATTCACAGCATGCTTCTAAACGTAATGTCAGTACGCAATAATAATAATTAGCATAATGGCTTAGGCATAAGTGCGCATGTCGACAAATGTATTCACTACGCCAGGCGTCGAGAATGTTTTACTTCTCAAAAGAAACAGACTGTATTAAATAGATCGTCGAAAAATTAGCGGATTTATTTTTGAAACTAAACTGCCAGGTATTGTGGACCTCAACACATTATATTGGCCTTCAACAAATCTCAAAATTGTAAGCATAAACTTTGACATTGTCGTAAGTAAACAATGCCTTCAACAGCCAGATTTATCTCAAACGAATTAACGGTCTCCTGTTTCCTAATCTCAGTCACCCCTCTCTTTCTCTCTCTCTCTCTCCGTCTTCCCCCGTTCTTTTCGCATCCTGACTGCTTCAACTGCAGCAGCAGCAGCCTGCATCAGGCGTTGATGTCACAGCGCCCAATAGACGTGCTGAGCCGCGCTCAGTTGCTGCTGCTGGCGGAGCTGTTAGAATACATCCATCTTGCTTCCCGCATCACCGTCTCAAACTGATGTTGCTATGGTACGTAAACGTTTCAATGTCACCATGTAATTTGTGTCATATACGTACTTATATTATACAGCTGTTATCATACCTATCTGTAGGCCTAAACGTATACAAAAAGCCGGCGAGCATTTTGACAGCAAAACGACAACATAATTCCGATACTTCATTCGTTCAAGTAATTTGCTGATTTTTAATCATTTTAAGTAAATGTGTGACAAAATTTACTAACCATTTCTCAAGTTGTTATTTTCACAGTGATTAAAAATTGCACCTAACTTTGTGTTTTTGGCATGGAACTGTTTCGTGTACATTAGCAAATACATACTATTTTTCCATGGTCATATGCTTAGTGTGCGCATGTCTTTAAACACTACTAAATTAGAAAAAACATTTTAAACCCAAAAAGTTTTGTGTTTTTCATAACTGACGTAATTGCAGCTGTGCTAAATGAAAATTTTAGTATAGCTGATAATAGGCCTACATACAACATTGAAAAACTTTGCAATAAATAAGGCTTAGATAAAATTAAGCTGTGTCCGACGGAGCACGAACGTGATCACTGGTACTTTATGCTGTCGTGATCTTGACCTTGACACATGATCTTGATACTAGAACATGTGCTAAATATTCAAAAGATGTTCTTCCACGCCAAAAATAAAATTGTTATGTCAAGGCATTAAGAAGTTGCAGCCTAAATTTAAAAAAATACACTAAAATGGCTCACAAGGTCAAGGTCAAATATCACTAACGTCTAATCACTTCAGGGTTTGCCATTCAGAGCCGGTCTTGAGTATGCAAAGTATGCGGCCGCGCTAGGACCGCCAAATTTATCAGGGTTGAGTCGCAGCCTGCTGACACTCGGCGACGTCGACAATTATTATTATTATTATTATTATTATTATTACAAATGCAAAGATAACAGCGACGCTATCGCGCGAACGCTACAGGGGCACTTTACAAGAGTCACAGAGTTACAGTGAGACTAAACAGTAAAACTGAAAACAGTATGACGGCAGCGGTGACAGGCCACAAACGTCGGATGGTCAGGTTAGTTTCCATTGAAACTGCGGCGAAAAAGGAGTGTTTTCAGTTCTCGGCGGAAGGTCAGTAGGGACAGTTACGGACAGACGCTGGAAGTTTATTCCACGTTCTTGCTGCGGCCACTGGGAACGCGCGGTCGCCAAGAGTGGCCCCCCGAGTGGAGGGAACGACCAGAGACGTTGTAATGGAGGACTGCAGATGACGTCTGCCTTCCACGCTGGCAGTTAGACGAAGGCTGTCGGCAAGATAGGACGGTGCTGTGCCATGAAGACAACGAAATGTCAGCGACATGACAACCCAGTGAGTGAGCCGCGAAACTGATGATGTGCGTCGTTGACCAGAACGCCGGTGTCTAGCTGGCAGCCATTGGCATACTAGTGCAATAAGGACGTGAGACGCAATAACGTCCACATTAGCATTGCTTCATAAGTTCGTATCAATGAAGTCGTGATCTAAATCGGTTAATCGCGTTTGGATCGAATTAAAAGCTTATAAAATATTCTTTTATTAACTACTTCTCACGAAGGCTTGTTCTGGAATTGAGAAGAACATGTTATTCGCATGTAAATTATGCCTAAGTTGTAGGGACACCGATATTTTGTATTCAATCAATCAATCAATCAATCAATTTTATTTGCTCAAAATGTCCAGAGATACACATATAAGGCTATTCAATTGCGAGCAGGACAACAAGGCTGAGACCAGCACTAACAGCTGCCCAACTA
>Ga0126335_1001421_pt1 | contig 13354 bp, 7 predicted proteins | sample OlaspJWI45metaG_FD_108409 | JGI IMG/M metagenome (GOLD analysis project Ga0126335, IMG submission 108409) | Marine gutless worms symbiont microbial communities from Oahu, Hawaii - Olavius sp. 1 OAHU.JWI-45 metaG | ecosystem: Host-associated > Annelida > Digestive system > Unclassified | place... | reverse complement strand
GGGGTCACTCAGTACTTCGTCACAGTCAGATTTTCGTTACGGTCAAAATCTACACACTAGTAAGCACGGCCAAGCACATACAATACAAATAGTACGCGCGCACGCGCGCGATCTTACTATGGCTGCAGCCGGCCATGCCTACGGCACGGCACCGGTCTGCGACCGGTATAATTTATTTGTCTTCACAGAGTACAAATTGCTTCATAGTCACCGAACTTTGTAACTGTACGACAAAGTTATAGACAACTGGCATTTTTATGTAATTTCACCAACAAATAACAAATAAGATTTCCGGTTCCAACTTTCACGCCTTCACTCGTTCGGGGACCTCCGTGTGTGTCATGCAAAATTTCAGCTAAATCGGACCATCGGCGGCCGAGTTATGGCGATTCAAATAATTCAAGATGGCCACAGTCCGCCATCTTGGATTATTTTTTATGGAGGAAAGCGTATCTGGTCCATTCCGCACGTTGCGGACCCCATTATCTAATTACACACCAAATTTGGTGAAGAATATCTTGATCGGCGGCGGAGATATGCCCCCAAAACGGAATTCGAAAAAACGCCCCCTGGCGGCGGAATTCTACTTCCGGTTGCAACTTTGACACCCTCAGTCATTTTCATCACGCAAAAATCGGTTGCAGAGTTATATCGACTTTTATCATTTTACCCCTTGGGGCCTATTTTGGGGCCACTTTCTCCCTCCCCTCTGTGGGGGATCAGGACCCCCGTGTAACACAATGTCCCGTGGGCCCCAAGAGTGTTCACTCCAAACAGCATCTTGATCCGTTCAGTCTTTTTCGCACAATGAAGCCGAGTTGATCCGCGTGACAGACAGACTGACGGACGGACACCGCGGACATCGGTAATACGCTGCATCTCATGCACTGCATGCATTCGATGTAGCCTAATAATTGTCCGTCTTATTCCGTTCTCACGTCCAAGTCCACACATGATACAAACCACTGAATCAGCTGCACTGCTACTGACAAAAAAGCTCCCGGATGGATGTTAACAAGGACTATAGCCTCAGACCAACAACTTAGTTTTCATTATGAAGGCCAAGGCCTAACTTCACTGTCAAACGCACAACAACCTCCAGAAAATACATAAAATACTTAAAAACCAGCTCTGTAACAAACTGAGCTTGATTAAAATGTACTAAAACGTGAACCAACCTGTCCGAGTTCACCTGTAAACAAGAGGCCAAAGTAATTTGGCAAAGGTTGCATCGACCTGCAGTGCAAGTACTGCGCGCGCAGGACTCTCTAGCTTTAGCCAGTCGCAGACGTTAAAAGTAGGTCACGCTATCCCGCCGCCCCCAGCCCCTATGACCTACTTTTGCATGGTTTCGTTAGGGCCCTTAGCCTTCTATATACACGCCAAATTTCAAGTCATCTGCATTTGATGCAGCCTAAAAACTGAAAACCTTATGACTGCGAGAAAGCGTCGACCACTCTAGACATTGAAGCACAGAACAGTTGGAGTACTATAAGTAGTGACCACTTCCTCTCTTCCTTATCACAACACCCGAGGCCTTGTCTACTGGAGGAATGTAGTCCTAATGAAACTGGTAATGGTGATGGCTGTGCCAGTCTGTCGCCGTTGCTCAAAGTTTGTACAGATGCGAGTGTAAGACGCCTGACTTATAGCATGCACTGGCAACTGGTCTATTAGTCTGTCATCAAACATACACTGTACACATACGGGTACGCAACAGAGTAGCTAGGCCATCACGTGCCACTCAGCACATTTCAGGGACGAGTCTAGTTCCCAGGCAACGGCACTGGTATGCACAAGCACAACTGAATAACAGAATCAATCATGCTACTCACAAACCAGCCTATGGAGTAATGTAATGTAATATAATAATTTTTCATAGTGGCCCAAATAACTATGGATACTTCTATGACCACTAGAGTGTCACAGTTGCAAACTAAGGAAAAACAGTTAGAGGATCAAATCAGAAAACAAAACACTGAACAAAAAAGTCTTCAGTAGGAGACAGAATGTAGTGAAGGATGCAGAAGATACGATGTCTAAACAAGCGCACAGCAGAGAGTCTATAAGACTAAGCCGGTTGGCGTCTGAGCTACAACAGATGTTAGTGTCATACTGCAGTCGTAGACTACGATGTAACGTAGTACTTGAATGGCAATGTACCTGTGTCAGTCCCTGCGTATGAACACAGACGCAGGCAGCAGCCCAGCGATACGACAACTACAGCTCTGTAAAGTAAAGGTAAAAGTAGTGCCCCTATGAGGCAACCTCATCACAGAAGCGCTGAGGTATGGCACGGTTGTCAAGGGATCTCAGTGTTACCTACACGTCACAATACGAACCACACCAAGCTGGTCATTATTTACCGACCCCGGAGGGATGAAAGGCTGAGGTGGCCCGGCTGGATGGGCAGGACCGCTGGTCCACTATATACTGTCTAAAACAACAGTCTTTGGGCTACAGACAGTATGGGTCTAGCAGCTTCAGGCACTTTGATGCAGTGGGCTCTGAAACCTAGCGTTTTCAGCGAAAAAACGCCGAAGAATGGCCATAATGGGTCATTCAAAGGCACCAGATGTGATACCAAAGGAAAGTCGATACACAACACTTCCCAGTCCCTAGTTGCTAGTGATTAATACTAACATGCATCGTACCTTGCACCGTTTCCGAGATATCGCAGATTACTGGTCAAATTTTCGCTGCTGATGGGCTGGGTAGTGGCTAGCATGTTTCACGCATTTGACTGAGGTGACCCCTAAACCTCAGACCACGAAATTAAACATGAAGAATCCTCAGACATTGAGACATCCAATGTGCAAACCACATTTCGAACCGTTTTGGTGTGGATCACGAGTGTGACAGACGGACGGACAGACAGACAGACAGACGGGACTGCGATGGCAATAGCGGCGTCTTATGACAAGCGCTAAAAACTGTCATGAGTGTGCGATCCACAGAATCATCAGATCTCAGACGTCGACAACTGGAGGGGAAGAGACACAATGACCTGCAGTGTATTTATGTACTTAATTATAGATCATGCTCCAGAAACCTATAAGCATGGGTGACGCGTGATGTCACGTAATGGTCAGCTGCCAACAGGTACCGTATGCCAAGACTGGCTGTCACTCTGATGCAACTCCAGCCATTAATTACACAAAAAGCACAGCGTTTCTGCCGGTCTGTAACTCATTCAGACTGCACATACGCTCAGTTCGCTCACTATTGACCGGTTCGTCATGACCGGAAGTAGCGTATGTATCGGAATCCCATCAGACGGCATGACGCTATAATTCTGTCCCAACAAACGACGCTTTCACGCTTTGACAGTCAATGAAGAAACGTCGATACCCGTACGGGCTCGCCTCACTCGCTGAGCGCGACGCTGAAACGAATCAATACTAGGCCCATAACAATTACCGGGCAGGCGGCGTCACATTGAAGGTAGGCACACAGAGACAGAGCGCCCGGGCAGCCGGTGCCCGGCAGACGGACAGACAATCAGTCATACTGACACACACATTACTGTATAGGCCGGGCGTACTTGGCACTGGCTCGCTCTCTCGCTCGCTGGCGCATACTGATTAGTATAGCGAGCACAAACGCAGTCAGTAGGATACGCTTCACGTTAGCTAACCTGCCACATCAGTCAATTATCTTGACCTCCTCACCTCATAACGACACAGTACAATTAAAAATGCAGCGCTGCGCACATCAGCCAATCTACTCTACGTCCAGCCCGGTTAGTAGTGGGATGGGTATCACAATGCCAGCCAGCCACCCAGTTACCTCGGCCTCAACGTACCCGCCTCGGTAGGCGCAATGAGTGCCATATTCCACTAGATAAACAACACGTCGTCTTGTCTTTGCAGACAGTCAGTTACACTTGTACTGACACAATAAAACCCTAAGCATTCAGCACAAATCACTGGCCGAGATTCTAGACAAATGCAAACAACAATCTGCTACAAAACGCTTCACAACATCCAACCAGCAAACGGACTGGAAACAGTCAAGCCTGCAGCACACACGGCACCAGTTCTATAAGTGTGTTAATTGGCATCTAGCACCAACACTAACAGTCAACAGATTCCAACAAAATGAACCCTGTGAACTGTCAACAGGTAATCAGCTGCACTGATCACTGATCACTGCCACTCACAGCATCTCTGGTATCGGCGGAATGCACGTGAAAATATGCACAGTATTCAAACGCCTATACTATGTTTGTGCACGATATTAATTTTCTATTTTGGGAATTCGATTGATTTTTATGCCTCCGCCTGCCTATATAGACGAAGGAGGCAATATGCAATTCAGTTGTGATGTATGTGGTCCCGTCAGTCAGTCAGTCAGTGATTCTGTCTGTGATATCCCTGGTATCTCCAGAATGGCTGAAGCTACAGGTGTAGAGATTTCAATTTTGTATCCATACAGAGAGCTAGGGGCCCCCGGCCAACCCTCCGACCTCCCTCCCCTCCCAGGTAACCCCTCTCTAGGAATTTTCGTTTTTACGCCTATGCTGGAGGCAACACAAACACCCTTCTCCCCGAACAGAACCGCCCCCCACCGGATACTTCCTCTCCCTGGTAATATATCAACAACGGACTGTGCGCACAGGTGGAGGCATACCCATCGACGACTTCCCGTCGACTTCCATATAGTTTTATTCTGCTTGCTTGCATCTGCACTACAGTAATGCTTTCAAAATATCACTTGTAGCCTCTTTCCTGTTATCTATCATCTACTACCCAATACCAGCACAAAATCCATAACAAATGCAACTATTGAACTTCTAATCATATCCTTTCAGCGTTATCTCTCTGCAGCTGAACTCAGAAGCCAGATGTCCTGTCCTCCTCTCCTTACTAGTTTCCTGCCCTAATACAGGCTACACTGGCTTTGACTGCATCCACTATTAGCCACATCAACACAGCACCGAACATTTTACATCATGTATTTCATGCATTTTGTTACTCATTTATAATTCTTTTCTGTACTGTTGTACGTTTACTTATATGTGTATTTAGCTATTCAGCTGTATAGGTACCGTAAGAAGACCTTCTTCAGTGTCTGCTTAGTTAGTGAACCAACAGCATAAAATCACACATAAAGGCTAGAGAGCAGTGACGCAGAGTCTTTAGAGGAGGCAAGTGATTAGACAGCTGTGGTTCTGGTTAGGTCATTAATTGCGGCAACTACTAATCACGTGTGCAACGTTCCACGACACACAGGCCTCCCTCACACACCGCCTCACCAGTAACAGCTGCCAACAGTCAATGCCTTTGAGAATTATTTTTCACCAGTTACTTACAGACAGAAGCAGACACTCCTACACTCTTACAGACCGATAGCGTCACAGCATTCAGTGGCGGGTTTCATGTGTCACAACTTAATAGGTCGTATCTGGTCCCTGCTACTCAACAATGAATTTACATTAACACAGACACACGACTAGCAGCTCGCGCTATTAAACCGATTAGCTGACTATGTCCACTCGAGATTCTCAAAACATGTTAACATGCAGAATGACAGAGAAGACAACTGGAATGACTAATGCCGGTGGTAAATATAGCAGCAATCACCGTCTTCAGTACTAGTCATCTAATATTACACTGGCCCTATGGCATTACTCATCAGTAGCATCTCAGTCACTAAACTGAACAAGTGCTAGTTCAGATTCAAGAACAGTTCCCATAAGTGTTTATGACAACTGTGGTACATAATACAGCACAGCAATTCTGATAATCTTCTCTCTTATCAGAGCTCAGACGTTGTCTATTAGGAGACACAAACTACAAACAAACACCTACACATTAACATACAAATATGTTGGCTTAAAACTGAATATGGCCAATGGTGTGCCAAACAACATGTGGTAACATGTGACAGAGACACTGTTAGAACTAGATACTTTTGTTGTCATTTCGTAACTGCCACTCACTGACTGACAGACGACGACACTTGAGATGTTTACTCACTGTCTTTGCTGGAAACTGTGCCTGCTTATAACAGCTGATTACGAGGCAGACCTTTTTAGGCTGCATCGAACGCATGAAACGCAGCATATTGTTACCGATAAGTGCGGTGTCTGTCCTTCAGTCTGTCTGTCCCGCGGCTCAACTCGACTTCACTGCACAAAAACGGCTGAACAGATCAAGATGCTGCTTGGGGTGGGTGAACACTCTTGGGGACCCACGGAACATTGTGTCATTGTCATGAGCCCCCACAAAGGGGAGGGGGAGTTGGGGAAAATTTGGCCAATTGTGGACCCACTGCATATCTCAGGAATGGCTGAAGGACTTGAAATTTTGCTTGGCTGTAGAAAGCTGAGGATCCTAGTGAAAACTATGCAAAAGTAAGTCATAGGGAGTCGAGGCGGGATCACGCGACCTACTTTCAACTACTGGAGCCCTCCCCCATATATCCCAGGAACGGCTAAGCTATACAGTCCTGCACGTGCAGTGTGTGCGGCGCACTCGATGCAGCCTTTGCTAAATTACTTTGGCCTCTTGTTATGTATGGCAACATATTTTAACATAACTATGCAAATTTTTCCATATGCATAACAATATTTTATCATCCGAAAAAAATATGTATAACACGTAGTCGTGATATCATTCACGACAATATGCAGGACTGCAGGTGTCCACGATTACCTATATTGGGATGTTTCAGCAGTCGACAAATTCGCGCTTCTCTCTCCAACTTCTGATGATCTACAGCAGCAGCAGCAGCAGTACACAGAAACTTACCACAAACTAGAACACTTTTGCAAGAAACGGCATGCCTAACTGTCTGCACATGCTCAAATTGTGTAATTTGCATTTCTGCTGTAATGACTATGACCAGATGACCTTGATATAAGAACATGACCTGTCTTTTCTGAAGTTTATGCCAAAATTTAACTTCCTACGTCAAGGTTTATTGTTTGAGAGAGAATTGCACAAACACACACTCAGCCATTAGTAAGTTGAAGACATTAGGCTTGCATGTGAGGAGTAATGACAATGTTAAGGCAGTAAAATACAAAACTGGCAAACATCTGCGTTCTGTAATGGTCTAAGATTGATAGTGCTTATTGATGCATGGAGCTAGGTCCGTTGGACGGCGGTTATTGGATATGATGGATAACATTCCTACTGCTAGGCAGACAGAGTGACTGTCCTAGAAACGATCTACTTGCTCGCCAGAATGTTAGAATGTTTTGATGTCTCCTTGTCAAATTGCCATTTGCATATTAGTTATCTAAAGCATATCTACAAGTCGCAGCTGATAAATACAAGCCACTCAGAATTCATATAAAGTGACCGATTTTGCATCTTTCAAACACGTCTGAAGTCCGGTAACGTTCCAATTCAAACCTGGTCACATCTCTAATTCTGCTGTGGCCGTAGATAAAAAGTCACGTCGGCATTAGCATAAGTAACGGTGGCGTAAAGCGCGCGGTGCAGCTACAGTATAAGGACGTCGGCGGGCGGCGCCACGGCTTGTATGCATTGCATGCGGTCGATGAAGCGCAAGATTAACAACAGGCACGCAGACAGACCCGACCCGAGGAGGCCTATATATGAGCTCCAGTGGAGGCGACAGCACAGCGAATCGGTCGTCGCCAGTCCACTGAGGAATACGGCACAAGACACTGATAAGGCTGGTCGACACTGACAAAGCTGCCTGCATACGAGTAACTACTGACAAGATGGCCGCATCATCGACTCCCCCCGCTGTCTGGTCTATCTCGCCAAATGCATTAACGCCGCCGCCCAGACATAGTAAAAGTATTTGCCTAGCCTCCGTTAAAAAACCAGCAGTACACGGATGTAGGCATATATGAAACCGCAGTTCAGAGTCGGGGTCTTCAGAAGTCTTATGACAAGATTGATTGCAGACCAGTCTGAGTCTCGGTCTTAACAAGATGTTAGTTTTGACCGTTACACTTTTACCTGACAAATAAAGTGACGTTAATTAAAAAATAAGGAAACAGATAGGAAAAATGTTTAATTGGGCAAGTTATGATCTGACTCTTCAATGCAGAACCATCGATTATCGTTTCTTCTTAGTAAAACTGCAGAGACAACGGACAAGCAACGACCGACCGACCTCTCGCAGATAACTTCTTTGTGTTGATTATCTTGGCTGCAAACTCGAAACCAGTACTCTTCTGAACACATCGTCGCACGATGGAGAAGGCGCCTCTGCAACGCAAACAACGACTGACAAAATTAAAAATCACACATGCACAATTTTGCACATGCTTAAACATAATAACGCTACAGTCCGCAGATACACACATTTCTTCTTACAATTCACCCACTCTCGATTTCTCTAGCGTGCAAGCCCAAACCCCATCTTTGACATACCATAACTACCGACAGCTTTGACAGAAACTCGCATGCAGGTACAGCTTCAGAAAGGACAGGTCGAGTGTGTACATCAATGACATAAGGGTAATCCTCAGAACGGCCGTCCCACATTATCTGGTGGACTGGTTTACAGTCAACTCGTCCGCAAGACTAACCTAACCCTGGCCCTAACCGTAAGAACTAACCCTAATTCTTACTCAAACCCCAGTCCTAACACTAACCCTAACGAGTTCCAACGAGATGACTTGGGGACGAGTTAAGTGCCAGCCAGTGGATTCCTGCAGTATATGTAATTTCATATGTAAGTACACGACTGCCTAACACTAAACCTAACCCTAAAACCTATAGGCTACCCTAACTAAAATAACAACGTAACAAAATAACATAATATTTTTTGCGTTTTCGTAATCTGGGACCGCCGTTCTGAGGATTACCGACATCAGGTCAAGGTCACATGAGCAAAAACAGTGTTTCTGTGTCCTTTTCAGGCTAGAAGTTTTGAATGCCTTGACCTAGAAACTTAATGTTCAATACACTGGTACATCTTCACGATATTTAGGTCAAACCATCAAGACTGAGTATCAACAGATGTTGAGTCAGGATACAGTACAGCAGTCAGCAGAGCATGCATTAGGAAGCTGATCTCAATGAAACAGACCAGTGTATGCGATCTCAGATGCATCAGCGTAACACAGCTATACGAGACGCACAAACGGCGGCGGCGTGATGTATTCAGCAATCACAGCAGAAACCGGACCAACGGTGCGCGCGACAGACAGACAAGACGCGGCGGGAGGCAGGGCGAAGGTCTGGTCTCGAATCACACAGCACACATTGCACCATCGCAACAGCCAGCACGTCCGGCCGGTCTGCGTGCCGCGCTGACCCATGGGAAGTGATAGCGAAATGCAAGAATATGCGGCCGTCGAGCGCGACTTGCGATGCAATGGCGCTCGCCGTCTGACGGGTTGATCCGCACTGACTGACTTAACGGCACGGCCAACAGAGCGCCCGGGCCGTCGTGTCGGCCGGGCAGTAGCTGGAACATTGCACGGCAACGCTGCGGCCGACACTGCGGACCGGACCGGACCGGCCTGCGCAGCTCGCCGAGATCCGAATTGCTACAGGTCTACTGACCTCACCTCCCAGGACGGACAACAGACAGACAGATGAGCTACAAGCCAGCCGGCATGGCCGTTCAACGTAGACGATCAGCGGCCCAGCAGACCCATCACACCCAACAGTCACTGTATCAGGCTATCAGCAACGTACACTGCACGATCGAAGCCAATCAACTGAATCCACACACGCCCGTAAACAAACGACGTCGGACCTAAACGCTAACATGTATAAGTTCACTCCACAAACTAACTCGTCGTCATCGTTATCACAAAGCGACGACCGTCACGGAGTCTGACAGCGTCTCTCCATACATGGGCGCTGGCTGTCGACGCGGATTTGGTCCACGACGACACCACACGATGCTTCCATGACTTGTTGGCAATTAGATCATCCCTTGGACGTCTGAAGGCTAAAAAAGGTTCCCAGCTTTTGGGTGTAGCCTCACAATCGCAATAATCGGCTCAGTTCCTTGATCTCACGTGGCAATGCTCCAGGACCCTGATTATTACGCTCCCATCGATCCATAATCTCGTTCTTGTGACTCAATCCTGGTCTTGATACTAAAATAGGAATCGAACCATACGCAAACTTGGTAATTGGTATTCTGCAGTTTTTCTCTAACGAAATGCAAGTGTACTGCACCGTAACCTTCAGCGACGGGCTCAAGCCTCAATCTCCACCTCAACTTGCAGCTAGTGCATGCAACTGTCAATACTGACCACTTGTTAATTTATTGCAACAGTGATACTGATAATTAATATGTATATATCAAACTGTAGCAGCTCTCATTCTGTTATATTAGTTTTCGTGAATTAATATATATATATATATGCAATTCGCTCATTTAGCACAGCATTATAGTCTGCTCATTCATTCATTCACTCTCTCTACTACATCGTGTACCAACAAACGTCCACACGTTTGTGTTACTATAGCTTCTATAAACGTTGACCGATTTCAATAATGCATAGAGTATACTGAAGATTATGCAACACAACGATTATTGTCATGTTCACCGCCTCACCTGCGCTACCTTGGGAACTATTAATTCCTGGTTTGGGATACTTTGGCCAAGTTGGTACATCAAAACGCTGCAAAAACGATTTAAAAACTTGAAGATGAAATTCGATACTTTAGGCCTGTGTGTGGGTGGAAGAGAAGGCTACTAGGAATGCCTGCTGTAACACTTGCGCTGATTTGGACAATGATTAAGTGAAAAACTAGACATTTTTTGGTTTTCGCAATGGTAATGTGTAACTTCAGTTGGCTGAGTTATTGCAAAAAATTCAAATTTTCCCACGGTAGTGTGGCAGCATTATGTAGATGACGTGCGCAAATCAGTATCTGTTGTGTTGCACATCATCTCACTATACTGTGTACCGAATTTTATAGAGATCAACCAAAGTTTGTAGAAAGTTAGAAACAACAGAAAAATAAAAAATGTGGACATTTTTATTGTAACACAGTGCAGTATACTATTACAGATGCCACCTGGGCAGCAACTAAACTGCAACAGCATCACGAGTGCAAATAAAACACACTGTGATTTCCACACAAAACAACGTTTTACGTGCGCCAATAACGGATGCTACGCGGCGGCGCAACGCAGTATATAGTAATATTTCTTGGTCGGACGGCTGTACAATGAGCAGCAGCAGCAGCAGCAGCAGCGGTGTGGATAACGATTAACGACTCCGTGCAGTGCAGCACTATAACATACAGTCCGACGGATGGACCGACCGACCGACGGACGAACGGCGATGTACAAAAAGGATGCAAGCATGGCCCGCTAATGTCCAGTGTCCAGTGACACCGAATACTAATCACACGCCGCAGAAACTGATATTCGCTGTACTATAGCTATGTTATCAGTGCGTCGCTGTATACCAGTGTCGTATTAACAACGTCAGTATACCAGAGTCAAGGCCAGCTAACAGCTGTAGCTTATATAGGCCTATGTCCGAATTTTACTGGGCAATAAATGTAAGTGTAAGTATGTATGTAGACAGTAGACACTGCACATTGCATATGCACAAAGTTCTGAAGCCAAAACATGTTTGCAAGGCTTACAATGCCAACGCCTGTGGACCAATGCCAAGTCCTACAACAACATCACTGAATTTTGCTACTGTAACCTGTTGCTATCTCCCTGGATCTTAAGTTGTATCATTATCATCGTCTTAAGCAGCCATTTACGCAAATGTCTTCCATGCTACAACGCTGCTTCTTACAGGACACTCAACAGACCTGTTGGACGGCCTCAACCGAGCGGGCGGGGACGTGCTGCAGGCAGATACAAATGACTGTCATGCCAGTCATACAGGCTGATGCGCTGCAGACACAGCAAGCTGAGTCGAGCTGAGCGGCGTCGAGCGAGGAGACGCGACGCGTGGAGACAATCGTTGGCCACTGGCGGCAGTCAGTCAGTCAGTCGCGCTCGCAGTCACTGCATCAAAAATCGATGCACAGCAGTCAGTCGACGGACGATGCGTGCCGCCACTGGGCAATTGCACGGCGCAATAGGTCACAGGTCAAACTGCCCAGAGAGACGCACGGCGGGTGGCCGGCGACCAAATTCTGCGTAGCACATGAATGATTAGAAAGCAGCGCGCCGGGCACACAAATCGTCAGAGACACACAACAAACAGTAATACGCGCCGGCTACATCAATCAAACCAGCACTCAAGCCAACTCGACCATCACGCGTCTATGTCTCTGCAAAACACCAGTTGTATCGCTATACACCATCTTACGCGATCGCAGTACACGATGACTTCACTTGTATTACAACGGTTATGTACACCACCTTTGTAGCTCTTATATACAGGGTGGGCAAAAAGATCATTTATGAAAGTGTGTAACTCCAATTACTGATGACACGAAATGATAACCATATATCACACTGCTCAGTTCTTTATCCAGAGACTGGTCCCAGCCTGAGCCTGGCAACTGTTACAGTATTTACAAGGGGTTCGAATTAGGGTCAGCCTTAAAGAATTAGGGTTCAGAATTATACGGCTTTCCGCCTTACCGCCACTTTAGTACAAAACTGGCTACTTTCGGTGGCGGCATTCACCACTACAGAACAAGCCTTGTGCTTAGCGTACAATGATGCTCACACGATAATAATACTGGTATAATGCGCCATAAAATGACTTTAAATTAGATGTACCGTGTCTAGTATCTACACTGCAGCTAACTAACTTACTCTCTGGTCTACAGTCCATGTTAGACGTTTGTACAACTGCATGTACTAAACTTAAGAGTAAAATTTAATAGATCTTACTGTATAGTATTTGGTAAATGTCCTTGGAGAAACACTGGTTCCATGCTTCTAGATAACGATATCATCAACTCGACTGGATCAATTAAGTATATCTAGGAGTGTATATAGTTGGCCCTCATCTGGAGTGTGGCATTATACGAATGTGAAACATGGACAACCAGGTAACAAGAAGAAAATATGATTGAAGCATTGCAGATGTGGATATGGAGGCGAATAATGACAGTCAGTTGGACAGAAAGGAAAACAAACGAATGGGTGAGAACAAGTAGGAGTGAGTGAAGAAGCATGCTGGCAGAAGTGAGGAAACGCAAGATCCGAAAGTATGGACACTGGAAAAGACGAGGAGAGAGTATGGTATTAGCATCGATTGAAGGAGAGACCGATGGGAAGAGAAAAATAGGAAGACAAAGGATGGAATGGATGGAAATCATCATTACTTGGGAAGGAGGGGTGGAGAAGGCTCATGGAAATGCCCGGAGAAGGAGGTCTACGGCCCCATAGAGAGCTATGACACCATACATACATACATACATACATCATCAACTGGACTTCATCAATTAAATATATCTAGGAGTGTATATAG
>Ga0126335_1001420_pt1 | contig 13358 bp, 7 predicted proteins | sample OlaspJWI45metaG_FD_108409 | JGI IMG/M metagenome (GOLD analysis project Ga0126335, IMG submission 108409) | Marine gutless worms symbiont microbial communities from Oahu, Hawaii - Olavius sp. 1 OAHU.JWI-45 metaG | ecosystem: Host-associated > Annelida > Digestive system > Unclassified | place... | reverse complement strand
CTATTCAAGTAACAGCCAACTCCAGTTGCCTTAACTTTGTCCACTATGCTGTCGATGAAAATTGCAAATAGAAATGGAGAAAGAACTCCACCTTGACGCACACCACATAATAACCTAAAAAAAATTGGAGTATGAACTACCCCACTTGACACACGATATACTAACAGCAAACCACTTCTCAAGCACGCCGCGAAGGTCAGCTCCTGTCGGCGCTCTATAATATTGATCCTATTGATTCCGTAGAATTGTACTTATATTCTTGGTGTCTTCGCTCAATTCCTCTGCCAAAAGCCTCTTAAACGAGATTTGCAATTGGATGTACATGTACATTAACAACGCGGAGTCTAGAGACCAACTTCTTCAACCAAAGCATTTCAGTGTTGGTGCAATCGGTGCTTTATGACGTGTCGATTCTATCCTGTCGCACGACACTTTGCCGACCGCTGTCTGCCTGTTACAGATTGAAAATCATTGATTATCTTGCCGACTTTGTTTGCTAATAATAATAACAAAAGATCAAAAATAATTGGTTAAAAATAAAAAATAGAACCTATGTAGCATCATATTTCAACAGGAGATTCAGATTGTAGAAGCGCTTATTTTAGTGCTAAAAACCTGCGGGTTAAAGTGGTAGCTAAAACCTGCAAGAGGGATTGTCCCTACCCCCTCCGGCTCCATATGTCTAAGCTTATTTGTTGCCTCGTAAGCTGCCGACATGTAACATAAAATATTCCTTTTACGTTCGTTGTAGGTTATGACAACGCAGAAGGGGTTCATAGAAACGACGTTTGCTGCACGTTTGAAGGTGATATAATTATTCATGCAATTAGGTCTAAGTTTAATAATTCACTAGCAAAAACTGTCGCTGCTGAATGTAGCAAAACAGAACAAACACATTGCTAAAATGTGTGAAGAATGCTTTGGTTGTGATCTACCGAGTGCAATATTAAAGAAAAATAATAAGAAATTTTCGTTTGTAAAAGAAAATTCATCCGTGCGGTGTATATAGTTAAAAAAATTCCAATACAATTTGTGTGTGTTTTTGTTGTTTTTTTGTAATGTACTTTTGTTTATTTTGTAATGTTTCATGGTGAAATAAAGATGAATAAAATTGATAGCATGCTGTAAGTCAACTAAATCGAGAACAACACTAAATAGCTAAGAACAAAGAAAATATAAGAACAAAAAATTGCAAGAATTGTATTTTTACGCGATAGTTCGTATCGACAGCCATTTTACGCGCATGTGAACTTATTGTTTTACAGGAAGTTTTTCACTGGAGACGGTGTGTGCTGAAATCCGACAATGAACGTTTCACTGCGAACTGCTTCACGGACAGAGACACTCCAGCATGAATGCAGCGTCCCAGACTTTGTGTAACAGTTGCGGTCTCTGATGCCATGATGATAGGTCATATTTCTACGATTCGTTTGACAGTGATAACTGGATATCGACGGCGCTAGTCTATGTACATACTAACTCGTGTAGAACTCTGCGTATATGGCTTCGGGTCGCTGAAATCGCATTGCACAATGAAATTTGTGAGTAATAAATCAATTTTTGTTCACTTTTGCGACAGTTCTATTTTGAGAGACAGGCATGTATATCAGTGTTGTCGTGGGCATCAATCAATATTTGTAATGTGTAAGCTTATTGTTGTTGTCCGATTGGGCAACAGTAAATAAACGAAATCCATCGTTACCGTCTTGGTGTTTATTTTTAGGCCGCATCGAATCGGACTATTGCAATTGATGATCTCGGAGTCTCTCTGACTGTTTCTCACGCGGGCGGGATGTTCAAAAACGGTTCATCGGATCGATCTCCTGTTTGAGGTGAAGACGCCTTAGGGCGGTGGGATAATAGGTACACCGAAGTAAAAGAGCTTATAGTAATTAATTACGCGCGATTTTATATAGCAGCACGTTACTCCAAGTCCAAAAGCAATACACATATAGATTTCCCCACTTTCTATATTTGTCAATGCCTCAAAATGTCGACCGGTACACAGTCTCTCGTCTGACATTACCGTACGATCTGGTATCATTGGCCTTTTATAAGAAACTTGGTTTTAAAACTTCAAATCTATCATCTAGCATCATGCAGTTTTTAAAAACTTTAACTCGCCATGATATTTTTTGCATTCTAAGCAAGTTGAGAACTGAAGGCTGCATGGTAGCATGGCAGGCGGCAATTGTTCAGTGGTGCTCTGTGGTGAAAAAGGTCTTTTCAGTGATTATACGATGTCCATTATCAGTTTACATAGACACAATCGCTTGTCATCGACTCCTGACACGCGTGGCTACGCGCTCAATAATTCGTTTCATCTCACGGGCGGTCTCAGCGAGCTGCGCTGTCAGCGGATGTGGCTAGCAGCAATTCGCTTTCACGGTCACGCGGCAGCCATATCGTCGCCGGCGCACAATGCCGACACGGCCGTATTGTGTTCGACAAGAAAAATGAACGCGTGACGCCGGCGAGACGTGACCGCGGCGCCCGCCTACCATCTTAACCAGAGGTCGGCGTCCCTGCGCCTCATAGATAAGACTAATTCTCGGGTTGGCTCGGCGGCGCCACTGGCGGCCGGGCGTTACATTGTCTTCGGTACTGTATATGCGTGTAGCGCTCATAGGCACGTGCGTTATAATACGGTGTGCCGATATGGCGAATCTCGGGGGCTGGTGACATACGCAGCAATTCACAGCGTCAGCGTCATGTCCGCCAGCCAGTTGTCACCGATCCATACCATACTTCATGTCAGAATTGACACGACAGAAGATATACTAGCTGTATTCAACTCTCGATATGTGACAGAAACAGCCATCATAGTATGCTTCATCGGTCAACCACTACCACCAGTACTATCAAAGACTGCAGCCAATTACCATTACACTGGCGAGAATAGAAAGAAAAAAGAATAGACACAAAAATTGCATATTTAATCATACTGCTGTTACTAACAAACTAATATGGACATACTGTAGTGACTTAAATACACTCTGCTTAGCGGTCATAATAAAATAAAAAGAAAACATATAACCATAAGGTTAGGAAAAGATTACAGGAAAAGTGATATAACTATTAGTACTACATATGATTTGAGATTAGTTTACATAGCTGATACTGGCCACCCACCACGTCATAAAACAGAGAGAGAGGTGTTTCTAATAATCAACTTTATTCACCAACGCACGTTCTAGATACACAAAGAACAACAAATAAAAAAATAAAAGTAGGCTCAGTATAGTAACAAGCAGTAGGGCCTATACTGTTCGACAGTGAACAACTCACTACAGATCTTGTTCATAACTAATGAAAACAACATGTTATCAGAATATTTTAACTTGAACAGAAATCTTAACTTTCTATTATAAATTGCATCAGATATCACACAGTTAAAAATAGAATGACAGGCAATCATTGACAACTTAATTCAACTTCGTTACACAGATTTTTAATGACACCATTTAAAACAAGTTCTATCGATTTCATTAAAAATTTGTTCACCAAACAAGCTTCTTAACCATAATGACATAACTAGACGTAACGCCATAAATTAATGATAATATCACTGAGTCGATAGTGAAATGACACGTTATAAGACGACATCATGCCGACGTCGGACGTGTATCAACGAATACGTCGATAAGACGTGACGTCATCAATCTCTGCAGTCGCTGAATCTTGGTCACGTGATGCGGACAAGACGGTGCGCAGTTGTCCATTAACCCCATCGACCCGACTGCTGTTTCGACAATCGAACGAGCGCTCTATCGACTTAGCGCGGCTGAATTATGTTGCCACAAACACGTCGTTACGCGTCCACCACCAAGCAGCGTCACTGCTGACAGATGTCGACGTCGATCTAGTGCCCCAACACATCGGCTCGCGCGCGCTCCGGGTTACGTAAACGTTTGTCGTCCGCTCTGCCCGACATCGACCTTCGACAGCTCAAGTCTCGAGGCCCGTCGCCACCAGACACCGGGGCGTACAAATTAAATGGCGACCGGATGTAGTGGCGCGGTCGAGGAGCGTCGTCGTCGTGCATAGCAAGCGTGACGGACGCGCACCCTAGAGGCTGGAGTGATGTCGATCCATCACTTGAGTTGTCCAGCCCCTCATTGATCCGTTCTAGTCTCGTCCGCAGCCGGCCATATCGCCTCCGCCTCCGAGCATCGAACAGTCGTGACTTGAGTTTTGCCAAGTTCGACGACAATCGCATAAGTGTTCGCTCTTGAGCGCATAACGCGGCCACCCCACGGGCGCCTCTGCGTGTTTGCGACATTAGTGACTTACAGCTCTGCTGCATCGTATAGCAAATTAGCAACCAATACAAACAGTTACCTAATTATTGCGTTTATTTTCCCCCACGAAGAAAGGGCATGCAATCCACTGCTGATATTTGATGACGCCATGTGTTCTCATAGATCTCTGAAGTAACCGTGCAGTTTTCCGTCAAAACTATATCGACTGAGGCTACTCGGCGGATCTAGGTCCTATGCGTTGAGACATTTGACTAATTGAATTTATCTTTTTAAGTATATTTACCGCCAAAATTCGAAAAGTTTGGTGCAATTTACGCTGGAAAACGTCAATTCCAATTATTAGCGGACAGCGGAAAATTTGTCTAATTGCAATAACTCAGCCGCGGATTGTCCGATTTCACACAGCCTTATTTCACTATATACGTGGCAGTATATTACAAATCAAAATAATACAAAAATAGTGTCACGCACTCTACGATTCAAGTTCAATATTAGCTTAATTTTTACACAAAGCATAAACGATATTATCTTTATTTTTTATTTCTGGAAATTTTTTTATTTTTCTAATATACAGAATATTCTCAATATCAGCCCAGTTAAACAATAAACACGTACTTACACGAGTCGACAATATCATTTGGAGTGACATTAAAAAAATTTCTAAAGCTACTAGAATCGGCATAGTTCAGTGACCTAAGTTGTGTCACTATAAGTGGACATGCTGAAATTTGATACAATGCAGCCTATTGTGCCGAAACTGAAACTGAGAGTGTAGAGCAATGCGCCGTGATATGGCCGCCATGCAAATAGAGCCGCTACTGAGTTTAGAACATATTTACTTGTAAACTTTTGCCGTCTGCAATAGCCTATGCACTATGATCAAGGGTTGTTTATAAATGACAGAGAACTGGTGGTGCTACGTTTCGTCGGCATCCTTCTCAACATCTCACTGCGCGTAAGACATCGCTGCCGACAACGTTTCTTCTCGACCGCCTGGCTGCTGAGAAAGTCCGTCGTGCAGGACTGCGGCAACAGCTATTGCTCATCAATTTCACGTCGACGTCGGTCGGCGACCCGGTCAAACATGCTGTCCGACGACGAACATTCTGTCAGTGATTGTCGACTGCCGTAGCGCAACACTCGCTCGGATCAGGCTCGTCGCTCAGTTGAGTCGTTCTCTCCGTCGGTCGGCAGTCATCGCCCGCGGCGGCTTACATCAAGGCGGCTCGGCTCCTGATCGTACGGGCATAATCCCACCATAACAAAGCTGCTATTAAAAATTTCACTTTCGCAACATGACATAATGACATTTTTGTTATGAAGCGCATTCAGGTGGCTTGTGTTGCTTACAGCAGGATGTCTACTTCAGTTTTCTTCACTCCACCTACAACAGAATTATTGCCTCGGTTTATAAACTGTATAGCTGATAAAAACACACATCAAAATAGGAACTTATATAGTAAGCTTATTGATTACTTGGACACATCTGCAGAATAAGAGGGTTCAACAGAAAGATGGAGACATTGATTTTTGGAATAATGGACAGATTAAATAAAACACAGAATGGGTTGATGATATTAGATTAGTGCCCAGCTATTCTGCAGGAGACAGACGAAGCATAGCAGACAAAAGTCATCAACGGGCGTTGAGCCTGTAGTGGTTATTGATGATAATAAAGATTGGGCCAGTGTTATAGAATTAGTTCAGGTCACTATATCGCCTCATGAAATCAACCTCATCACAGAAGCGCTCAGGTATGGCCCAACCGTATGGCACGCGTTGCCGAGGAATCACACAGTTTCACATATACACATCCACGCGTTTATCCACCAACGAAATTATCACATTTGTCTTCCCAACCAAGCTGGTCCTTATTTATCGACCCCAGAGGGATGAAAGGCTGAGTTGGCCTGTGTAAAATAAAGGGCAGTGTTTTGTCGGAAAATTTTGGTCGCAGAACGGGTTTTGTGAGAGGGAATCTGTCGTGGTTGGGATCACGTCGGTATTTCCTGCGGTGCACGGCCAGGCACTGGCACAGCAAGGTTCGACGTCCATACTGTTCTTGTCGCTTCGCTGAGTTGTATGGCAGCCCAACCGCCGATACACAGTTGTCGATAATTTATCAGACAGGTAACGATCCGAAGCGATTCCGATGTGTGTGAACATTCTGGCATGGTCTGTGTCTGATGGAGGCCAGGCCAGGACAAAGCAGCTGGCGACTTGCAGGATTTATATTTTCCAAATACCAAAGCGTTGTCTCGACACTAAATCATTTGGTCGGCATATTTTAACAGTGACTAAAGACGTTTTGTTTGCTACAATAATCGATTGCCTTATTACCAACTGGCCCGAAAATGTGTGAAGTTATGAGAGACGAGATGCTTTTTTCATGAAGTCTTTAAGCCGTCTTTAAGCCGCGCTCACTCGTTGCGTTATGAAGTTGTTGCAAGAAGGCAGAAACGCGATCTTTGCGGCTCGTTATCTGGGCGTGCATGGCTTCGCGAAGGGATTTTCGAAACAACAACCTGAGTATGAAAACGAGACTTAACACAACACAGTCATCAACAGCTGCACGGACCTGCCATCTCACAATTATCACCCGGCGTCCGCAGCAATAACTCGCCCCGAACTACATACAACATCCCATCCGGCACTCGTAAGTAAACATGTTCATCTGTTGCAGAGGGCGGTGTAATCGTGGACGGTGCGGTTCTCTGCATGACGACCTCTGCACTGCAGCATCACGTCTCGCAGATCGCCTTACCCAATACACCGCATCACCGACGTCCCAGCAGCTGCAGCTGCAGCCGCCGCTAAGTTCTGTCGCTCCGGCGGTCAGTTTTGACGGCATTATTCGATTATCGCGCGGCCCGCCGTACGACCACGTGATCGATGACCGTTGCCCGGATGAAAATAATTACGTACCGACAACTGTCAAGTCGCGTCGGCCGGCCGGCGGCGTAACGTGTTAAAACAACTGTTTCCGAGCAGCCGGACTGGCTCGCAGCTGCTGTTGGTTGATGCTCGACTTGGCGCTTCATAGATATATCATAGGATTTTGTCGGATTTCCATAGCGTTCTCGAGCCGACGACCAGTCGACGGACAACTGTTTAGCTGTCGACCACTAGCAGTGAAGAGTCGTTAGTGGCTCTGACGCGCGCTCTGTGTACTGCAAAGCCAATGCGCGCCAACAGTCGGAGTGACGAAATCCCTTGTCACTTTTTTATTAACTAATTATCACGCATCGCATATGCAGTCAGCGTGATCAATCATCATCTCACATTACACTAAGCGCAATCGTCATTTGCGTTTACTTTAGATATTTGTGCATCGTATCGCAATTAGAGTACTTGGTGATTTTCAGCGATTTATATATTCATCTTTATTCACCGCAAGGCAGCAAAACAAACAGCTTAACTAACTTAAGTAAGCAACAAACTTTATCATGTCTAACTGGAAATGTAAAAAATAAGTTAATGTTTTCTGGTTAAGTTTCTTGAATATAAAAAGTAGTTTCAAAAGGTTTAGTTGCTTTTTTATTAATTGTTCTGGAGTTCATTAATGTAATAGTCATAAAAATAATATATACAACTGTAAAATCAAAAAAAATCGTTTTATTATTTTAACAGGGTCTTTACTTTCATGAAGTCGAAAGCGCAAGCCGCACGTTTTTTCACACTCTGAAAGCGCACAAACATTTTGTTACAAAAGCGCGTGGTATGTTAGTAATACAACGGTGAAATAATAGGTAAAAACAATCCATTATAACGACATCAGCTTTATACGGCGTTTTTAGATTCATACGAGTGGCAAAAACCACAAAGTGGTTGGAGTGAAGATCAACAAAAATGCAGCAAAACATCTCTTAAAGATCTGCGTCACAGAAAATATCACAAATCCGGGCAAAACCAGTATGATACACGCTCTAAGTACTGTTTTCTGGACAGATAACCGGTGCGGTAGTTGGTGAACATGCGTCTCAAAAATGCGGGCTTCTGTCTGTTGTTCTTGCGAACTGGCCCTGATTGCTAAAGTGACGTAATAAAGGTGGATGTCTGTTGTCGCAGTAGCGTCTCATGAAATAAGTAAATGTTTGCCTGAGGACAGTAAAATTCGGCATTCAAATACGTATGATCTTTGTTTTCACACACTGTGCTCATATATGATCAATGTCTATGCGTTATTGTATATTTTCTATAGTTGTATACTTTTCTATGTTTTTTGGTTCGTTTGTATTGTTTTCTTTATTATGTTGCTACTACCTTCGGGTGAATAAAGATGAATATATATATGACGATCAATCACTGGTGGTGACTGTGTAGTGACTGGACTGGACTTTTCATTCGTTACGGATTCCGTCTTTACGCTTACAAAGACAAAAACCACTGACACACCCCTCAATGGATTGGACACACGACAGCCCGTGGTGTGTTGTTCACATTTCGGAGAATGCTAACATGCGCTTTCATAAAACGACGGTTTGCGCTTTCATATCTGCTCCAAAGTGCGCATTCGTAGCAAGATTTCGTGCGCTTTAGAGTGCGAAAACAACGTGCGGTTTGTGCTTTCGTAAACCTCCCGAAATTGCGAATGCACATTTCTACAAGGCACGCGCGTTAGTTGGCATACGAAATGAAGACCCGCTGCTGCTTGACGTCGTTAGCGCCGCAATTATCAGATTAAAGAAAACTCCGTACCAACAGTTGGACTGTATATGATGTTTTACTGGCGACATCCAATGAGCCAAAAAGCGTCTTTTGCATAAATAGGCAGTTATTTGCTCCCTTAACGGGGCAGTAAGTACGACAGCATCCAAACCGCTGCATTGACTTTCTGATCGCTACGTTGTATTAACGACGCACAAGCATCTCTAACACGAGAACAGGGGGCATCTGACTTTATGTCTCAATGCCGCCCTCTGCTCCGCTGACCAAGTCATTAGTTAAGTAATACTGGTTTGCCTCTCATCCTTCGAAAAATCTGGAAAACGCATATTTATTTTGACGTTGAATTTTATCGATAATGCCAATAAACCTAGCTTTCATCATCATCATCATCATCATCATAGACATTTTATAAAGTGGCCTAAACAGTAAAAACTATTACAAGGACCAGCTTTATGGGAAGGGTTGGGGCCAAGCCTTACTTCATCTCCAATCTAAAAATTCTATTTAACCTTCATAATCCCAAAAGAACTTTGTGCAGCATGCTGAGATAAGCTAAGATATCTGTCGTAATAAAACTGTTATAATGTTGCGTTTTTTATACCTCTTGAAAACAAATTTTGACTTTTAGCTTTACAAGGGCAACATACTAAAGGTGTGGTGCGAAATATTATATGGCTTTTATTGGAAATTTTATATATATCTTACAACAGTTAAAGAATTCTGAATTTCGATTAAGATTTGACATAGTTACCACCATGAGATAGGAGTACACTTTTTGGGACATGGTGTATTGCAACTACAGTTCTGTCACTATGATAGACGACTGATTAACTGGAGCTATAAACATGCCCGGTTGACAGTGAAATATGCCGCAATGTATGACACTGCGGGGCATTGTAAACGCAATGAGAAAATATCGTTTTAATATCGGCACCCATCTGCCGCTTCAGCGGCGCCAAAAGGCCATCTGCACATGGTAAATTGTCAGGCGGGTGTCGGAGTCGCCCGGTGCCCGGTCCTAGAATGTGTTGACCGCTGTCCGCGTGTTGCTGCGAGCTGCCAAAGGTACGTAGGCTACGACCTGGAACGGTGCGAAGTTGCCCGATCCCCAGATACGCCGTGTTTCAAGACTCGCAGATACGTTCTGGTGCTTACACTTTACGGTATTTCTCGATGTGGAAGATTTGGTACTCAGCGTCGGAGGACCGATGACTGCCAGATCAATCACAGAATGTATGTCAGCTCGAGACATACAGCTTCGGAGAGTTCTGGTCAAGTCATTCACAGCTTAGAATGAACTCGAGCGAGCAAAGTAAGTGAGTATTTGACATACAAAACAGTTGAAACACCTAAAAACCAATAAAAGTTATTTTATGATTTGTGGCCGCCGAACCGGGGACATGAGCTGTGATGCTTGGACGTGACAATTGTTTCTTAAACTATAGAAATAAATCGTCTCGTATCGGCCTGTAATATTGCTTTAATACTGAATAAGAAATTGAGGGATATATCAGTTCAGCTGAAAACTTGGTTCTAACTTTTTCCCTCTGCCTGACGACTTGCTCAGAAACGTTCTCGCTGGAACCATGCTGTAAAAATCTAAATATGCTTTGTACCCAACATCCAGTTAATTGAAATGCTGTGTAATTAAAACTAGCATCATATCGTAGTTCGGTACGACAGAGTACAGAGATGCTGGCTTGTTGCCAGTAGCGACAGCAGGTGCGTTATCGTACGTCAACATTGGTATCTCCATCGTGACCGTCAAAGAATTGTTTTGTCGACAAATGCCGAACACTTCAATACCACGAACCAGGTCGTTTTCATTTCTAGCGACGATCATAGTACCAGCTTATGTCACAATCTGTGCGAACGGGTCCATCTTAATCTGGCGACAGTGGCGAGATGAGGTGACGAGATTAACGGCGTGCCGCGACTCTGCGTAGAATTATCGTCGCAACGCTGTGTTGCCGCCGTGGTCACACCAGACCGACTATTAGGGGCACGGGCCGGTCGGAGGTGAGGCCGCAGAGGTTACACGTTGACGCAATTAATTCCACGACTTGGTCGACGAACACACGTTGTCACAGTCGTACGTCATTTTCCATTTCTCTGGTAATAGTTTCTCGGCTATGTGCTCGAGGCAAATGCACAGAAATACCTGCTGGTTACGCGACACATTATACCGGCAATTAAAGGCCCGTCCGTTCCCATTTCTTGCCAAATTACTTTGTTGTTACTGATTGTAAATCGTTGCTGAATTTCAGATGAATAATACTGGTAAATGTATAAGATGACCAATGACTACATGCTATACATTGCGTTCATTATTCCAGGTATCACAGCCGGTGTATTCTTCAGGAATTCAACGAAGGTGGCGGTGTAAATAAACTCATCATGGCGTTTTTCTACGAACGAAATGAACCATATCTGCCTTTGCCTTTCCAGCCGAAGCTGCGGCTGCCAGAGTCGGCCTGATATTACGATGTTTATCATTACAAAGCTGTTTTTTGATTACGCAAAGGTATTGGCATAGTTTAGTTCGGTTTCGATTTGCTTGCCTGTTGTTTGGTAAAATGGTTACCGAAGAAAAAAAACTGTTAGAAAAAAGCTAAGGACAAGCGATCAACAATGGAGTGACTCGGGTGACGCGGCGGCTTAGTGGTCAGCCTCGCGGCTCGTGGCCCAAAAGGTCAAGGGTGCGACGCGGACGCTCATAGCCCCTGCGCTCCATAGCGGTCCTGGGCAGACTGTTTACCCACCGTAATGGTGCCTAGGCCAACTCAGCCTTCCATCCCTAGGGGGTCGGTAATGAGGTCCAGCTTCGGCTGGAAAGGCAAAGGCAGTTATCGTTTATTCCATTCATTGATAAACGCGTGGGTGGCGGGTAAACTATGTAATCCCTTGACAAGGCGTGCCGTACTTAAGCGTTTCTGTGGCGAGGTTTTCTCGCGAAGAGGCGCTTTATTAAGTGTCCTTAACTTTTACTATTTTACCTTTTAGTATGCCAAACTGTTAGTCAAAAAGTTGTTGGAATGCTGTTGCTCCTGGACACACTGACGGATTAGATCATTTTGATAGTCATCTCTCCGCCTGCCACACATCGCCTCTGCATCCCAAGATGACGTCGTCAACCAAGTCACATCGCCGAGTAATTTGCTGACAGTTGTCCGGCGACTGCAGTCCCCCGGCCGGTCCCTTCGTCCGGCAATACTGGACAGCGACTCTGTCCTGTCGTCCTGTCTGCCCCGAAGTCACCGGTCAGTCCAGCCGGTCGTTCTGACATTCCGTAATTATCGGTTGGCTGCGTTGCTGACAGGTCGTTGACACGTTGCCATGATTGGCTGCTCTATGTGCCTCATCGTCGCTTGCATGTCCGGCGTCTCGCTCCCCGGAGTCCTGTAGATTCGCATCTGTCGCCCGCCAGCTCGGCCCGGTCTCGGCCGTCGCCGTCCGTCAGTTCATTAGTCCGCGGCGCCCGATCATCGGTCGGGCACAGCATAAATATGCCAGGCCGATGTTTTATTAATAAAACAATTTGGTCTGGGTTTACGTCGACAGAAGAGGCGGCGTGTCATCAACAGTGCGTCATATCGACGTCATTACTATTACAGAAGAAACATCACTGACGTTATCGTCATCATCTTGCAGCCGCTGCAGCAATAATATCTCCTAAGTCGACGATGCTCGTCGATTTTTTGACCTGCTCTTCTAGTAAAGAAGCTATTTCAAAATCTAGAAACGGTTAGAACTAAAAAGTATTGGTAGCTAATTCTTACCAGAACGAAATATTAACTCCAAACATATTTAACCGAACTCCGTGTCAAAGAAATGTCTGCTTTTGCTAAAATGTATTATCACACCGAAAATTGTCTCTAAGCGATAACTGCCTTTGCCTTTCCAGCCGAAGCTGGACCTCATTACCGACCCCCTAGGGATGGAAGGCTGAGTTGGCCTAGGCACCATCACGGTGGGTAAACAGTCTGATTCTATTTCGTTTTTGCTTGACATTCCAATTTCGAAAACAGCATCATAGCTAAGTGGTTGGCTGAAAAGATTCCTATAAAGAAAACTATGAATCCACAAAGTTGACACAATATTTCTTCCGTAGGAAAATGTTTGCCTGTTAACAAAAACAAACCATAATCACATATATAAAGCTTTATTTCGTCACATAACACAGTGAAAAATAGTAACGGTAATAATAGAAGCAATAACACAAGATACTAGTCATATGACCTCGAGATTGTTAAATTAAACAAGAAGCGTACAGTGATGTATTTACAGCGGGAAATGATACGTTCGGGAGTTATTTGAAACAATTGTGATTTGTAACTGGAACTTTTAGAGATTATATATGTACGTAGAAGCCCAATAAAAAGAAAGTCCTGACAAAAAGTTTAAAAAATAGCTGAACATTATACCATG
>Ga0126335_1001419_pt1 | contig 13366 bp, 5 predicted proteins | sample OlaspJWI45metaG_FD_108409 | JGI IMG/M metagenome (GOLD analysis project Ga0126335, IMG submission 108409) | Marine gutless worms symbiont microbial communities from Oahu, Hawaii - Olavius sp. 1 OAHU.JWI-45 metaG | ecosystem: Host-associated > Annelida > Digestive system > Unclassified | place... | reverse complement strand
TGACAAAAACCCAATCTGCTGGACCTATAAGCTGCCTAGAACATCGTGCAACAAGAGTATTGCACTGTGCTATAGTAACTAGAGCAGCTGTGTTAGGCACAGATCTGAATTTATTTTACCATGAACTGGAGTTCTTCTACATTCACCCCTAGCTTCGAGGACTATCCAAGAACAATACTTTTCTGAGACACATTATGGCATTCGAAATTCAAGAAAAAATGTACACTTTCAAAGTGTTTCCGGAAAACAGATGGAAAGACATAACTCAACAGTGGGTAACCATGAAAACCAGGCATTAGTAGTTGATGAAAAATGCATACAAACTCACACGGCACAACAAATCAGTTGACTGGATGAACAAAGCACATTAACACGTACACAACCAGTAACTAGCAGGAAGAATGTGAGGCTGGGGTTCCGGTGAACATGCTGCTAACACCATACTTAGTATATACTGTACACACACGCTTCCACTCAACTCGGCACCACGTCAAATCTGATCCTGAGCTTAACACTTGGCTAAGCCTAAGCCAAACCGTAAACAAGTTAAACTGAGTAACGGCTTATTGTTCCACTTTATAGGTCATTTTCAAAATAGTTTTACAGGCCAGATGATCCAACCAGCTCAGCTGAGTCAAAGCACTGAAGGAAGTCGGTCGGTCTTGAGGTCAGGCTTCAATCCCACCAGGACCACTCAACTGTCTCTAAAGCACAGCATAAGGGTTCCAGTGTGACAAAACCCAATCTGGTGGATGAGATGACTTGGTGCTAAGTTGACTGGTACCGCACACACAACCACCCTTAATATGACAAAATTTCTCAATGACCGCAAACAGAAGTAACCGAATGCAACAATCTTCACACATTACAGACATAGCGACACATTCCAACAAAGCTGTTCAGACACAATGCCTACCATTATATACACTGTCAATTACCTAGTTCAGCATAAAATCCAACAGTTTCCACCCACTTCAGGTCACACGGATGCCACGCCATAACAGTTATTTGCCAGATGTGATAAAATCCAGTACAGCTGTCGTCACAAAGATACATTCACCGTTAATATTATTATCACTAAGCTAAATATCACTAAATCAGAGCCGGAAAAGTTAATTATGTATCTTTTCCTGACCTAGAGTTTTTTAACCTGGTGCTGACAATGTTTCAGGGCCGCAGATTAATCCAGCATGTTGGTTTGACATTTAGGCAGACCGTTTCAGTATCAACATGGTGACAATCAGTTGTGTTCTCAGTAGACTTCAATACAATGTGCAGGGATTAAAAGATGACAATACATTTCTAAAATTTTCCAAGAAAACTGTCCGATCTACGGGCCATACAAAATTTTTCCTGTTTCTGGAAACATTCAACAAAATTTTTGGCCTCACACAGACAATCAAACTTTAATTTGCTATTTTGCAGCTGGCCATAATGAAACACTTAGTACTGAGTGTCACTTGGTACTTTACAACTAAGACACTGAAACGATGTATCATAAAATACTAGTAACGACGATACAACTTCTACTATTGCTATTTCTGTGGTTGATGTTGTCACACTACACAATAATATAAGCCGAAATTAACAAAAGTGTCAGAAGAAAATGAAAATTGGGTATAATGGATTTCAAGTATAACAAATATCCTAGACCAATAATGACACGACCACGTAAACACAGACGCAAAAAAGCAAGTTCTTCGGCAGTCTTTCTCACCAGCACAAAATTATTACTGCCATTTCTACAGCTATTAATCAATTAAAAGCTAAAAAGTGTGGACATCAGCAAATGTCAGATGTCCAATTATTTTTGCCGTTTTCTATCAAAAAACCCATCAAATATAAATATAATGGATTCATCACAGACATTGTATTTTGTTTGTTATTTACAAAGTCTAACTTTAATTAATCAAAAACACAAAATCACCAAATGCAATTTTAAAATGTCATTACTAGTAGTAACCACAACAGAACAAGAAAAACCAGCACAAGTAAATACATCCACTACAGCAAATGTTTACAGCAAATTTGCAGGCTGGCATTTAAAATTAAAACTTCATAACAGGAATAGCAAATATTTTTAGTTTTTAAAAATATCATAACTACACTGAAATAAGAACAGGGAATTCAGTTACAAAATTTTTCACAGAAATTTCAGTAATTTTGTTAACACAGGTTTCTTCTACACAAAAATTGGACAAATTAATAAAAGCCGGCTAAAACACGAACAAACTTACAACGACAACAAACAGTGACGCAACACAATACGACAAAGATGACCATCAAATGTTGTGATAATCTTCGAGAATTTTTTTTATAACTTGCACTCCCACTACATAGTTTATTCATTGATACAGCAGCACTAAAAGTATACTTGAGTTTAAGTATACTTTTTTATGTACTTTACCACTGCAAACTCATTACTGACAAGATAAATGACTCAGACAGCGACACAAATGTACCATCCATATCAACTACGGTGTGTAATTAATCTACGTACCATACGGTAATTAATTTTGTCACAACAGTTTTGCTATGATCAATGATGTTGTAATGGGTCCACCAAGGTTGTCACAGTTTCATGTGTGAAAAGCAACCATCAGTGCACCACTAACAACACGGTAAATGCACAACTTCGTATGTACGAAAACCAAAGGTCAAAGAGGAAGAATATCTAAACAGGCACGTGGCAGTCAACTCATCCCCAAGTGAACTTGTTGAAGTTATGGTTAGCGTTAATATTAGGTTTGGATTAGAGCAAAGATCAGAGAGATGATTAATGCTAGGTCTTAGGGATAATATCAGGATTAGGTTTACCGTGAAGGATGGGGCTGAGTCAGGGAGTTAAGGCTTAACATCCCACTCGACATATTATAGGTCACTCCAGGGACAGGTTGACTGGAAACCAAACAGACAGAACAAAGACAAACAAAGAAACAGAGGCAGAGACAAAGAGCACCAATGCTAATACCCTGTCTCGCCACAACTAAGTCACTAAGTAAGGTGCTCAGTTAATCTCCAACAGCAAGCAAACATCTTGGACCTTATTCTCATTGCCTTACACCCTATTCTTCTCTAAGTTTAAGGACCGATACAAGCATTACCGAAGTTCACAAAAACAGCACTAATTGTTACCGCAGAAACTTCACATCAATATACACACGACTGCTTTGAAGCAACTAAAACAATTAGTTTGCATGCAGAGGTTTCTTTTCTGTGCCTCTACATATACACACAAATGACTAAGTAATACCTCGGCCAAATTATGCTCGTAAAATCCATCTCAATTCAACTGCAGATGCCAGAAACTACGACAAACAGGAACTCCTCAAATTCTTACTAACAGCATCCGAGGCCCACAGCCAAGGGCGGGGGTTGGACCAATCGGGCACCCCTTCTCCCGTCAACACCTCGGGATGCAATTTTAAACATATACAAGAGCTCAACTTATCAAGCAGTTGGCAATTTACGAAAAATGGACAAATTTCGATCTTCCTTTTGACATTTGAAGGCTAAAAATGTTGACGATTGCCTCTGGAGTCCACAGGGGACAATATTGCAATAAATGACAAACCTTTATCTTGTTTGGAAATCTTAATGCCAGAACCACCCCGGGGACAAAGCCCCAAAACCAAATTATAGTCCTTGGGTTCACAATCCCCTCCAAACAACCTCCACAAATATTTAACTGGCTATGGGCCTGCATCTCAATGAAGGGGTTGTTTTTCTGTGGCTCCGTGAAGGAAGTGAGACTAGAAGGGGAGCGTTGTGGTGGTATTGGCAAGCATCGCCATGGTGGTGCCGTTGAGTGGCTCCGTGAACGGGATACAGTACGGTACAGCAACGGTCGTCGCTGTGGCCGGAGTCACCCATGTTGGGTAGTCGTTGAACCTGAAGAACGCCATGCCCCATGTGTGCGTGGCGAACATCAGCACTAGAATGTGCATCACGCAGTTCACCAGGCCAGTCTTGATCTGCAGTCACACAGACAGACAGACAGAGTGAGTGAGTAGAGGCTTAACGTCCCATTCGACACATCACAGGTCACTTTGGGGACGGTATTTACAGGTCAGATGACCCAAACAACAGTGTCATAGCACAGTAAGAAGCTAGTTGGTCATTGTAATCAGGCCTAAAGCCATCAGGACTGCTCCTCTATGTTATGCCATCACACACGAAACACAATGGGCTCTACTACAGTTACTGGGAACAGTGGTGCCATAAGAACACATATTTTGCTGATTGTTGCTTTTCCTAGCACTTGTGTATTTTTCAGTTTAAAAAATATTACCCACTTTCACTTAAACAAAACGACTCTTCACTAAGTAATTAGTAAATAAAAAATAAGTAAGTAAGAAGACACGTACAATGTCCATCATGCCGATATCACCGTAAGCGTAGACGATGGCATTGGGGGGAGTGGAGACAGGAAGTATGTAAGAGAACGAAGCCGAGACAGTCACTGGGATCATCAGGTAGAGTGGGTTCACATGGATTGAGTTTGCCTAAAACAACATTGCAACATACAGTAGTGTTACCTACAGGCACATAATTCAGCATCTTTACAACAGAAGCCTAAGCAAGTAACTGTTACATTGCTGATTACCTCATAATACTGTGTGCAAATTGTTACAGAAATCATTGTACAAACTGAAGTAAAATAAACAAGTGGTCAAAGTAACTCAGTGATGGTTGCATTGACTTTCCTCCCCTCCTACTTTTCATGGGGGATCAGGGACTCCCATGTAATACAATGTTCCTAGGGCACCAAAGAGCCTCCACCACAAACAGGATTTTCGTCCGCTCAGCCATTTTTGCAGTGTGCATCCATGCGACAGACAGACCCACCATGCTACAAGATTATACGTTGCAATAGTCTGCATCACAGGCACTTGAAGCAGTCTAACAATGTGGATTACTGTTTTGGAACATAATGTACTACTACGACTACTACCACTACTACTACAACTCACCAGCTCAGCTGTGATGGGCAGGAGAATGGTAGTGGTAGAGACGTTGCTGGTAAAGGTGGTGAATGTTGTTCCAATAAGCACAAGAACCAGTACAATGACTGGCGTCGGAAGTGGCTTGAAAATTGACAGAGATTCGCCAATCACCCTCGACAGTCCTGACGTCTGTATCATCACACCATCATTGCAATCATAGTCTTGACCACAAAGACAATATACAGATACATTTCTGGTCAATTGGTCAACAGACATTCACAAAAGGAGTCATAACTGGTGCGGCAGGGACCTAAGGGGGACAGCTGTAAGCTCCCATTGTGGCTCCAGGCTGGGCCCAGCCACCCAATACATTTTTGTACAATTAATATACACAACGGTTTTCAATTAATTGTTAATAAATGCCAAATCTTTTTTTCAGACTGGCAGTGCAGTATTCGGTCATCAAAACTAGCATGGCAAAATGAATAAATTCTGTTCCACTCTGAAAACTGGGACTGTAGCATCTATCCCTGCTGTACTATTCATTCTACAAACCACAAATTCAACAGCTATAATGGTGATCACCATCATTGCTATGACCAAACGATGCAGTACCTGGCAAGCATCAGCGAGTGCAAATCCACCACCGAGCAACAGGATGACACTCCATGGCATACGATTGTTGACAGTCGGCCAGTCAAGCAAAGCAGGGGACGGACCCACCGGCCGGCTTCTGTCTGTACACACATCACAGACGAGTGACTGAGTAAAGGCTTAACGTCCCACTTGACACATTATAAGTCATTTCACGAACAGTTTTACAGGCCAGATGATCCAACCAACAGCGTCAAAGCACTGGAGGAAGCCAGTTGGTCGGTAGAGCCAAAGAAGACTGTGTAACTACAAAAGGCTATACAATACAACAACAAGAGCAGTTCTATTAATATTCCCTCTAACTGAAGACCAACATTAATAAACCTGCGTCCGAGGGCAGCACGTATATGCACGAGGCCGCATTTCTGCTTTCGTGACCTTGATATTAATTCAATGACATAGAAACTGGAAAATGACCTAGATATTCTGAAAATGAACTTTTACACCTAAAATAAAGTTGCTACGTTAAGGCATTCGAAACTCAATAGAAGACGACATGTGCATGGCAAATGGAAAAATATGAAAATAGCTTCAGTTCAAAGGTCACCAACTTCTATCGATCACCACAGGTCATATTCCTACCAAGTTACATTGACTTCTGATCAGTGGTTTTCGAGATTTTCTGTAGACAGACAGACAAAGAGACAGACAGACGCCACCAAAAACACCTGCTCACAGCACGCACAGGTAACGATCAGACGAGGCTGCGGAGGTAGAGCAGGAATGTTACTGTTACAATATCACACGTCCCAGATAATAAGTAGAACTTGTTGCATGACAAAGAGAGCATACCTTGATTGCACGACTTGAAGCAGAGATAGTTAGGAGCTTGAGAAGGCAGCATGAACAGTAGGACGCAGACTGTGATAGCAATGCTTGAGTCAGTCACGTAAGGACTACACACACACATACAGACATATATACCCTTCACTCTCACTCATGTATAGTTGAGAAGCAGCTGAAGTAATTCGGCAATGGCCGCATCAAATGTGGCGCCATCTGGCAGATGAGTTAGAACAAGTGTGTTTATACAAAGTACAATGGGCAACATTTCATTTCCCTGTGCTAACCCATAACAAGTTTACACCACACTGTAGCTTATCGGGATTGGTCAGCACCAATTTCTTGTCAACACTGCCCCAGTTTTGAGACAACACCACAGACAGACAGAAGGGAGGAAAGCCACAGAAAGCCAATGCATTCAACCCCACTCCCAAAAAATTAATTCTTCCAGCGCAACCTATGACATTGAGGTTTAAGAAGTTTAAATAGATAAAATCTTCAAAGGTAATTAACTACAAATCAACAGATATCATAAACCCTGTAATAAAGACATCTAATCATCTAATCGTGAGATATTAAGCTGTCATGTGTGCAATAAGTAAATAACTAAACGAGACAAGTGAACACTGACATATCATGTTCAGGCATGAGGTACATCCATCCCTTGAAGAATCCTGGTTTCTTGGTGAGCCAAGTCATTGCCAGCACTATGAATGAGATCATTACCATCCACTCTGCAAACCTACCACAGCATATGTTACACTCTGTCAGCAGCAGCAGCAGCAGCAGCATCAGTTATAGCAAGTCACATCATATGTACAGATAACAGAGCTTAAAGCAATATACAACAAATAACAAAAGCAGCCCATGCACAGTGATGCTCAGCTGGCTTAAAGTAGGTCTGTGGCAGGACCTGGTACGCGTGGACATCGGAAGTCTATGGAAACAAAACTGGAAGTCGGCTCAGGTGGTCAACTTTTCCCTAGTGGATAACCCAACAATTTGGCAACCAGATTTCAGTCTTCCACAACAACAGTGGTTTCTGCTGTTTCTGGACTGCACAGGGTCACTGTTGTGCCTGTAAGAAGAAATGAAACCAGGCAGCCACTGATTTGTGTCCTGCGGTGAAAAGCAAATGATGTCCCACACTGGCGACTCTTGTGCTTGAAGTTAAATGGTGGCTTGTCTCAACTAGACTCTGCCGATGACAAAGCTGTCACTTGGCTGACCAGTTATGGCTTCTGATGAACATGCAAGAAGAAGTAGGTCAGGGTGACCCAGTTTTGGGTTTCTGAGCAGAGCTCATCAGCAAGTCTCTGCTTGCAAAATGACAAGTCTCTATGTAGAGCGGTTATGATTTTTGCAACATCCTGGTTAACAGACAGACAAACAGATGCCCAGTGATGCACTGTATATGACAAAGCTCAGCTGAGATGCAGCCAGCTGAGTTATAAACCCATTTTATGGAGAGTAAACTTTCTATGTTCCCTGTAGATGACCGATGCACAAAATTCATAAAATGTGCCAAATTTACTGCACAATTAGCAATAACACACACTCTGTTTAGTATGCTAACTAGGAAAACAATAATAAGTATTTTAAAGCTGCACAAGCAAAATGTTGAACAAAACCAATAGACAAGAATTACGTCATGCGGCCTAGTTTGAGATATTCCCGGCGAATGACAGCATTAGCAGACATCTCATCATTTCCTTCGCTGGCTGCTGCAGTCTTCTTGCCGCATGTGAACAGCTCTCTGCGCGGACATGACACATACTAACACGTAAGGCAAGATAAGCTAGCGACACAACAGATAAGTTTTAAAATCCGTCCAACACATAACAGCCTCATCCAGGCATCGTTGCATAGTAAACATGAACACATATATAACTTGGTACAGGCCTAGGGCCCCTTTCACACATTCCTGGATGAGATGCCCGATCTTCCCGGAGGCAAAATTTTGGCAGTTCAGACTGCTAAGAATCCCCAGGATATGACCGGAGACAGGGAGTGTCCATGTAGCCTCCGAGAATGCTCTGTGCAGGCACCTGCTTTCTGTGATAAAATTCATATCCCAGATGGTCCCAGCCTTCATGCAGCAGATCACGGAAACAAGCGGATTTAATTTCTTCCTGACAAAGCTGATGACCACGGACGATCATAGATACAGCCACATATCACGCCGGCTTCTATCATACTGGTATCGTGATGGACCAGCCTTCAGGGATGATTAGGGACCAATCTAATTCACGATTTCCCGGCTGTGACATTTTCCATGACATTGGCCGTCCTCCGTGAAAATGCCGATTTCTGTGAAATTCCACGATTTTAGCACTTTTACATTCATTTATAAAGGTTTTCAGAGTTTTGCTGAGTGGCCTGGCGCTACGGTACTTGTCTGTCCCTACTAACAGTGTCGACGCTGAAAGAAGTGTCAGTCAATACACGAATGTCAGCGCCCCACAGACTGTCAGCAAGCAACTTGTCAAATCAAGTAATCATCGCTGAGAACTCAAAACTGGAATTGTTTCAGTAGAACAGTGACTTTTGAGTGTTGACTTAGTACATTAATAATAATAATAAATATTTGTTGTTCAGAAATGTCAATATGCAATTCGACAGATTTCTTAGTTCGCATTAACCAAGCACCTTGAAATAATGCCTGTGGGGCCCATGAAATCGGACATATTTTAAAAACTCTACCGTGAAATCGCGCATTTTTTCCTGTGAATTAGGTTGGTCCCTAGGGATGATCTAGCATCTCATCTGGAAATGTGTGAAAGGGGTGATAATGCCCTATGGCTACAAAGAAACCACGAGCTTGGCAGAAAGTAACAGCCTACGTGAGCCTACTGATCGGTCTATAATTCAACGTGGTGTGTGCTCAATAACTACATGTCTGCATAGCACGTGGGATCAGCTCAGGTGCCCACAACACTCAGCCTACAAGTGGGGGACTACTATATCTGCTGCCCTATAAGGGGCGTGTCAGAGCCAGCCAAATTTCATTTGCCAAATTCTTCAGATGCAGATTTGTTGTGCGATCAAAATTACTAGCTGATGCAAGTTCACTTTACTACTTAAGTAAGTTAAAATTATAAAGTTACAAAGTAACAATAAAGTTACCAAAGAACAATAAAGCAAAGAATGTAAAACCATTTTGATTATCTGCTAAAAAAAGTCTGTAACCTACCTCCGCTCACTGTATACTCTACTCTACACTTGCCTCAATATAAAATGTGCTACTTGATTTATCTGTTGCTATTACGATGTCCATAATATTTGAGATTTTTATTTTACTGCAATTTTTTTTCAAATCCGCATCCACCATGAATGCAGTTTTAAAGCTGCTAGACTTCAGATCTAGGATATCCGTTGTATTTGGATTCTGTCACATCCGTGCTGCCGTAACCACTACAATGCACATACCTGGCTCCAATGAAGAGAAACACAAGAGACAGCCAGCAGAGAATCAAGTTGATCAGCATGATGGGACAACACATGATGAACCACGACGTAAAGTCAACGTCATTGTTTGGATTGTACAACCTACACACGGCACACAACACTTCACTGCAAACAATCATCTACCTCAGAATTTACTTGAAAGTTTTTGTTCATATACGCAATGTTCATACTACATTTTCAGTACTAAACTTCCGCACATCATTTACCAATAGCAAGTGGCTTCAGTAATGACTGTAACATAGTAATGGCTGCATCAAAGTGACACCATCTGGCAAAGACAAACTGACAGACATCCATGCTATGGGATCATCGATCACAACAGTCCACAAAGTGGGTGATAAGGAACTAGAGTTATGCTACGACAGTCGAACAGTGGCTTGACATAATACGTCCCATTAACAGATATGCATATAAAACAGAATCAAACACTTACGAGTCCACTTGTCCCTTAAGTACAATGTTCGGTCCACATCCAATAAGTGTGCCCACGCCGCCAACGTTCGCAGCGAAGGCGACACATAGCTTGAGTGAACAAGCAAACTTGGTAAACTCGTCGTCTTCCTTGGCCCACTGCCTCTCCTGCTGGGCTTTGTCCGCCATCACATTCAATGGCTGTTTCTCTGCTTCTCTGTACAATAATGTCAAAATAATAATATCACAAATGCAATACTGTAACATCTTCATGATACACTTATTGCGTGAACTCAGCAGAGTACCTGTCATCTCTAATAAACTTTACTTTGCAAATTTAGCAAACACACACGAGTAAAGCACGATTTTAACAGTTAATGTTCTCAAAAGTATTAGCACTATAATCATCAATATGCAAATATGTGACACATGATTAGCCACACAAGCTAGCTACAGTTTAGCTGAGCTAATCACACAGATTGTTCAAACTGTGTCTGTGTGTCTGTCTGTTAACCAGGGTGTCAGAAATCATAACCAGTGGACATAGAGACTTGTAGTCTTGCATACAGAGACACACTGACCTACTTTGACAACAAACTACAAACCAGGTCACCCTGACCTACATAAGCCAAGTGAGCGTCACTGCCCATGTGCAGCTGGGCAGCTTGTTAACTGTCAGTGACACTTGAGTCATTCTGCTGTGCACTGATGTACTGTCATGTGCACCGTGCTATTATTACTAACAACTATTGACAGTTGATGACATCAAAATATACACATGCCACGCACAGTGAGACGTGTCATGTGAACTGCTCTAATTAACAGTAACAGTAACACCGGTAGCTAGTACAATATGTCTGTGGTAATGCCAATATGCCAAGCAGAGTAGGTTGATAATAGCCACACTCACTAATTACCACCACTCAAACTGTACCAGTGAGTCAGTAAGGCTTAACATCTCACTCGACACTTTATAGGTCAATTCAGGACGGCTTTTACAGGCCAGATGACCCAACTAACAGTGTCAAAGCACTGACGGAACTGTACAATGATGAAACTATTTTACTATGCCTATAAACACTGGTCATGCCTGGCCATTAACCAACCAACTCACAGCATCATGTGTACAGCTGTACTGTAATCACATGAATATGCATCACGAATTGCTCAACATTAACCAAACGATCTAAGCCCTGAATGCATCTGTGCCAGCCAATCAGACACACACAGACAGACTTCACAGGCTGATGTGGGCTTCCACGTATAGGCGCGCGCTGCCGTATAAACAACTATCACATTCGAAAGTGTATATGTCACACAATGGTAAACAACATGAGGAGGTATTGAGTACATTCTATCAGTTGTGTTAGCAGGACATTTAGGCCACATTCACCATGCTGACAAGTATTTAAACATTCAGTATTTGGTGTTTAGAAACCACATGGTGTCTCAAAAAAAACTTACCTAAACTCTCAACAACTGAATACTGATAGACCAACGAGTCCTGGCATTAAATGAATTTAAAATAAATGAATTTAGCATTAGGCCGCTATGACTATTAACTACATCGATCTGTTAGGCTTGTGCATTTTAAACTATTTTTTGTATCATTGCATTTATAGGAATTAAAAGTGAAAACGGTGCAAAAGCAGCAGTAATTTTTGCATGCTATTCATAATTCCATTTACCATGAATTATTATGAAGAAATCGTTTTCCATGATTTTTGGATAATTACAGGTATCGTTAAACTGAATGACTTCCCAGAATGGATGGCAACACTGACTGGGTACATGCCCAACAGCGTTCATTGTTCTAGGTAGCATCATCGCGTAACACAGCTAAGGTCAGAAAAACAACACCCTTTATTTGCAGTCAATTTATATTTACAATACACAGAGAACTACCGAGATCAATGAGGAAATGACAAAGCTATGTTACAGGGTTTTACTGTGTCTGGCTTCCTTCAGCACTTCGACACTATTGGTTCTGTCACTTGGCCTGTAAAGAATTGTCCTTGAAATGACCTCTAATGACAATGAGTCTTTACTGACTCAATCACCTGTCTCAGTCACCACAGAGACATGTTTCGTAGCTTTGCCTTTTTAGTTTCTACTATTGCTTCTGATTTATAAGTCTATTTTTTACCGTGTCATGTATATTTTTAGTTTCTTTCCAATTCTGTTTCCCACACATTGTAATCTGTGTTTCTTTTGCTATTCATCCTATGGCTGTAAGAGTGGTAAGAAACTGTTGCCTTATCAATCCTCTGTTAGCTATAGTCGAAATAAATAGTGAAATGTTCCAATTAACACCAACACTATTATCTAATACAGTATCTCTAGTGTAGATTCTGTCTAGTGGTATTGTTTTAAATATGAATTTGTAGCTAAATTCAATCCAGATTTATGCTGCAACATATAACGAACTATTCTGATTCTGATGCTGAAGTAAATGCCACAGAGAAATGGAGTACGGTCATAAGACAAGATAACAGAAATAGCAGTCAGACAGTCAGCACGCCTAGGAAGACGGAATGGCAGGTGCGAGCAGTGGTAAATCAATAGCTCTCCTGCCAGCCTCGCTCGTTGGCTGGCCACTGCCCAGCCCACACAGACGACAGCTATCTACTAGCAGCAGCAGCAGGCAGTGTCTAGCAATTGTGTTATTTCAGTTTCTACTTTTCAGTTTCAGTGCTACAGTTCCAGCTGTATTTGCTGCAACTTCCAAAGTTCCAATAATACTAATTGACGACTACAGATTTGTCAGTTTTGTACAGCAACACACTGTCTATGTGCAAAAAACTGTAACGTAAATTAACTACTCTCAATGCGTATATCAACTTTATTAATGCTCTATAAAAAGTATTAAACAAAACGAGGCCAAAGGCATTTGGTGAAGACTGCACTAAATGACTGCGCACACAGCACGGGGCGTACACTGCACGGGGCGTACACTGCACATGCCACCGCCGATTTAAGCCGCGTGACAGACAGATGGACAGACAGACTAACACTGTGAACATCAGTAAGAACAGTCAACATCTCATGCATTCAATGCAGCCTAAAGATGTACAAAAATTATAGTTAATTCACTTAACCATTCG
>Ga0126335_1001418_pt1 | contig 13367 bp, 14 predicted proteins | sample OlaspJWI45metaG_FD_108409 | JGI IMG/M metagenome (GOLD analysis project Ga0126335, IMG submission 108409) | Marine gutless worms symbiont microbial communities from Oahu, Hawaii - Olavius sp. 1 OAHU.JWI-45 metaG | ecosystem: Host-associated > Annelida > Digestive system > Unclassified | place... | reverse complement strand
TGGCCTTCAAGGCAACTCGAAATATGCCATTCAGTTTAGTTTTGCAGAAACTGTCGTCGTTTCAGGCTAGCAGTGAAATCTTCAATATTGTGCTATTCATGGTCTCTTACATTCTAATTACTGAGTACAGTATTCTGTTATTTATGAACCCATTGAATTTCAAATTCCTGCAAGTGCCTGCAGTTCTATTCTACACATTTCCCACAGCTTCCAAAAGCAAAAAGAAAAGAACAAAACATTACTGCACTCGTCAGATTGAGTATGACAGTAATTGTGATTGACAAATGACATTCATTGTCTCTCACAAAAGTCAAAACTACTCATAGTTTCTATCCCAAGCTCCAGTCTATTTCGTTGCTGTTATTTTGAAAGTGCTTCTTGTTAATCTGCTTGCCGCTCTGAACTTTGCCAACGTTTTTTAAAAATAAAAAAACGTTTGAAAAATAAAACACGTTAAAAAACGTAAAAAAAACGTTTTTACATCTATGTTGTATACCGCAAAGTCGAATTTGGGCACCCACAACCGTGCGGCATAGCAGAATAATTATTGCCCACTGCATAAAAAGTTAAACACCTTGTATATATTGCCAGTGTCGAATGTGCATAATAAAAATGAGCTACTACACATTACACTATCACACATTAAGTTCGATCGGAAACCGTGAATAGATTTAGCTGGTCAAAGGGTTTATTCCAGATATAGGCATATTCGAAATTTGCAGCTAAGTCTGAGCTTAGGCTTAGTATCGAGTAGGTAGCGCCGTAGACATTATGCATTCGGGTTGGCGCTGTCGGCGACTCTGTCTATCTGTGATTGCGAAGATTTGCGGTTCAGTAACAAGTAAGTAAGGTAAATGAACTGTATTTGTTACATGCTAAATCTATGCATTTTGTTTGCATTTTCTTCCATATTTGCAGCATAGGCCTATTTGACTGTATCAGCAACTTCGCAAGGTTGTGCAGCAACATATCTACGGTGTGTTTAGAAATATTACATAGGCCTATTACGTAAACTGTCCGGAAAACTGTAGCTCAGCAGCTGTATTGTGTAGCGTTGTCGACGAGCAACCTCGCTTTTCGTTGGGGGGGGGGCGGTGGAATAGTGGTTGGGATCGAAAGGTCCCGGGTTCGATCCCCGGGTGGTGCCAAAAAGTGAATGCATGTTTGTAAATATTTACCATTATTAAGTTGTGTTTTATGTTATGTGTTTGATTGTTGTTTGTTGTTTCGGTTTGTACAATTGTTCAGTTACGGCACTGAGTAAGTCTTGCGCCGCTATTTGGCAGCGTGTATATTACTGTGCTAAACTGCGTATGCTATGTTATGTTCATATGATAACTTGAGTTCTAGGCCTATTACATGCACTGTCCTGCGTGGCAGATGTGTAATCCAGCATTCGTGCTGCAATACAAATAAAACCATTATTACTATTATAACTCTTGTTGGATTTTTTTTATTCTCTCCAGCAGTAAAAGAATTTTGGTAATCTTGATAATAAGTAAAGATTTGAGAAAGTTGCAGCCAAAAATGTACTGGGTTCTAACTTTTTGGACCACTCCGTACAAGCGCGACAACGAAAGCATATCCGTATATGTAACAGGCATAGCCTACATGTACAGTTTCGTATAGCGACTAAATCGTAGCATAAAAAAGTTTGTAAAAAACTGAAGCTCAGATTCTACTCACTATGCAAAGTTCACGGCTGAAGGTAGAGACTTTGCCAAATTACCTTGGCCTCTTTGGTGTATTTGCTGTAATATAGCCTTTACGCTGCTCGTATATGACACGTATTGACAGAGCTTGCGATGGTTTCGTTGACTCCATGATGTTTCTGCTGCTTCATATTTATATCTATCTATCTATGTACCGACCTGGTCTGGCTTGTAGGCGAGCGAGACGTAGTAGGCGTCTGGGAACTGATCGGGTAGCATGGCTGACAGCTCGTCACGAGTGACGCTGAAATCACGCCTAGTTGGCACTGGTCGGCGCATCATGGCTGGCACGTCCGGCATGAAGCCGTACAAGTCTAATAAATATGAAGCAGCAGAAACATCATGGAGTCAACGAAACTATCGCAAGCTCGCTCAATACGTGTCATCATATCCGAGCAGCGTAAAGGACAAATACACCAAAGAGGCCAAGGTAATTCGGCAAAGTCTCTACCTTCAGCCGTGCCTGAGATATGTAGGGGTCCCAAAATTCAAAACTAGGTCACGTGACCTCGCCCCCAATTCCTTGTGACTACTGTTGCTTATTTTTGGTTAGGGCCCCCATCCTATACGCACGCAAAATTTCAAGTGTCTTTAGCCATTCCAGTGTAACGTTAACCAGGGGTCCCAAAATGTAAAAGCAGGTCACATGACCCCGCCCCGACCCCCTATGACATAGCGTTGTATATTTTAGTTTAGGGCCCCCGGCCCTCTATAGGCATAGAATATTTTAAGTCTCTAGCTTTAGCCAATCTTGGGTCCACAATGGGCAAAATTTTCTCACAAATCCCCCTGCCCCTCGCTGCAGGGGGATCAGGACCGCTGTATAACAAAATGTTCCAAAGACTGTTCGCCCCAAACAGGATCTGAATGCGTCCGGCCGTTTTTGCACAGTGAAGCCGAGTTGAGCCGTGTGACAGACAGACTGACAGACAGACACCGCGATCATCGTTAACATTCGATGCAGCTTAACAATCGACATCGACTACAAACGCTGACTATAGACATTACACAGCAGTTTCACCGAAAACATGCAGCATTGTGTAGATCACTGCAACCAAACACAAAACTTCTGCTGTGCATCATAGCTTATAGGCTAAATGCAAGAGACACTCACCGGGTTACAAGATAGTTGCCGAAGCCGTGAAGAAGCACTAAGTCACTCACTATACGGTGTAACGTTAACGAACAGCACTGATGGCGTGTGTAGCAGCTACGTGGGTATTCGATTAAAACAAATTTAACGTTTACTGAATGTTGACTTACAGGTGATCGAGAGTTTGAAAATGATTAAACGTGTCCATGCGCTGATGGTAGCTGGGCCAAAATCAAGAATCCAGTACAATATTGTTTTACATAATTATTTTAGGTAAAACAGCGTATTTCTGCTCACATTGCGCTGTTAAAACTTGGGAAAAGTGGAAAATACAGTAGTACGAAAAGCTTAAGAACTCAGAACTGCAACTAGCCAAAAACTCGGGGAAGCGAGGGGCATTCAAACAGGATTATGGAGTGCGGCAAAAAGCGGCAGTGCCTCTGATCAGCAAGTCAAGGCAAAACAAAAGCCATGAACTGGAATCTTTTAGACGTTAGACGTGCGAGGAATGATCAAAATTGCCCCCTTTCCCTTTAAAAAGTACACCCTCTTCTGCTACAGGCCTGTGAACCGCTGTCCTAGTCTATGTTTAGGCTAATGAGTCGCTACGCTTGGAGCGACGAGCAGCCGTCAGACTAGTAGTGTGACCGCGTTCACCAGCACCAGCACCATCACTAGCGACAGAAGCGGCAGACGCCTCTGACACACTGCGAGGCCGACGCGACGACGCGGCAACGACGGCAGCACGCGATTGCCGCTGTAGTATCTGTTTTTCGGCCGCTATCAGACGTCGCCCGGTCAGACTGCGTGCCCCCATTGTACGGGCGAACTGTAGACAGACTGGTAGAGTCATGAGCTCCATGGAGGTAGGTGTCCAGGACTTGGTAGTCTCCTCGTTGACGAAGACGTCACGACTGAGTTTGGGGCCGTCCAGTAGAGCTTGCTTCACGGCTTCACGCGAGATGTACGGTACCGGCTCAACACCTACGATACATCATCATAGATCGTCGTTTAATAAAACTCGTCACAATTATCACAACGAAGCTCAACACATAAAGACAAAAGATGATTGCTAGTTCGTTGCAGTTTGTACACAATACTAACTGGCGGCAATGACTCGCGGACAGACGTTGTCGTAGTGATGTTGTCGAAGATCATTGCGTGTCGTGATTGCAAGTGACAGTTGACTCATCGCTCGCTGAAACTCTTCAAGTATCGCCAGAACTTCAGATTCGATAAAGTACACCTCGCTAGCGCGGCACAGCGTCTCCTGCCACAGCCACAATAAATCAACACTAGAAAATATGGCTGTACATTCACGTATGCCGTGCCACTTACTTTCCCGGTGTCCCGGACACCCCCCATTAGGCAAGTGGACGCGGGTGAAGGCAAATGCGTATAGTTCAATGCATTTTTTTCTAGTTTACATCTATCGCTATATAGTGACTGCGGAGAAAGCGACTCCTGCAAGTGCGGCTGCAATACAGGATTGCCTTTTGTTCAGAAAATATACAACCGCGTTTGCCCATTCATCCATGTTTACGTGCCACAGTGTAGGCCTATCTGACATGCTTCTTTCTCCCTCCACTTTCACCAGTAAAAGGAACTGGAGTTAATACGCTCTTTACTCAGTACACACGTACTGATTTAACATTTTTTTCACGCAGATCTGCATTTTAATGTACACATTCCATTTGTTACAATTGCGTTCTGTCAATTGTCTTAATAAAGATCTATCTATCTATCTGTGTACCGACCTGGTCTGGTTTGTGGACTTGGATGACGTAGGCGAGCGAGACGTAGTAGGCGTCTGGGAACTGGTCGGGTAGCGTGGCTGACAGCTCGTCACGAGTGACGCTGAAATCACGCCTAGTTGGCACTGGTCGGCGCATCATGGCTGGCACGTCCGGCATGAAGCCGTACAAGTCCATCGCATCCATGTGTGTGGCCGAGTGTTGGGCTGTCAGCGTGAAGATTAGACGGCTGACTAGTTGCGTTAACTCGTGACGTGAGTTCACGCTGAGGTCTGCACGTGCCGACTTGTGACCATTGAAACCGACCTCGATCAACTCCGTCAACCAGGACTGGTAACATACGCAACAGTATTATTAGACGGCATCGAATGCGGACCATAATCGCAATTGATGTTCCCATAGCGTGAGCAGATATCTGTCTGTCTATCACTCTGTCTGTCATACAGCTTTGCTGTGCAAACACGGCTAAACGGATCAAGGTCCTGTTTGGAGTGGAGACTCTTGGGGACGGAAGGAACATAAGACGGGTCCCGCTTTCCCCCATGGATATGATGCGGCCTACGCCAAATTACTTTAGCCGCTTGTTATTATTATTATCATCATCATTATCATAATGCGCTCATATAAGCAACATTGATTATATATGATATATTTTTCCAGTACCAAGTGTCATCTACTGTCATGGACTTTGTTGTATTTATGCTTGCGCTGTTGTGCTTTTTTTTCTTTTGATGCTACCGTATTTTCGGTGAATAAAGATTTATGTATATGTCGGACGGACAGAGACATGACGGAGGCACATACGCTATAAGACGGTGTAAGGCTGTCCGTATTACGCCAAGGTCATACTGGCAGTATTATAAACATACATGTACGCTGCGTAGTGAATACCTGTAGCTCGGAATCAGCGACGACATCGCCGTCACTATTGTAAAACAAATCGACAATCTGCTGAACACAGCGATGTATGTGACTCCACAACCGCAATGCGTCGTCACGGTAATAGTACTCAGGCAGTAGAGCTTCGTCCTCGACCCCGCGAGCTCGGAGGTCATTCACAGGATCAAGGTCATTGAAGGTGAAAGACGCCGATGACCAGTAGCGACGAATGAGAGCGTAGAAGCCCTCAACGCCGACTGAAGTAAAGCGATCTATGGGTCCTGATTTGTGCAGTAGGTTGCTGCGTATCAGCGTGTTGCACGTCAGTGTGTACCTAAAACACGTTTTTGAACGAGTTTTTAGTTGTTTTAAAACATTTGTTTTTGTTTTTAAAAGTTTTTGCAACTACTCCTACTGGATAAGTAACATACTGATTTTGTTTTTTTTTATAAATAAAACACTTTTGATTTTGTTGTTCTATCTGTTTGTTTCAAAAGAATATTTCGTTTTCAAACTCACGTCAGTAGTGTACTTTCAGCAACTCGGTAGCGCAGTGGTTATAGTGTCGTGGCTCGTGACCCAAGAGGTCATGAGTTCGATGCTTGGCCCCGTGCTCCAGGTAGCAGCTGTGGGCTAGAGTGGCACTTGTCTGATCATCCACTGTGTGATCACTGTGCAACCCCTCAGCAACGCGTGCGATAACCTCAAGTTACCATCCGTGGTAAAGCGCCTCTGATTCTTTGTACTTTATGGCGATAAATGAATTCATTTTAGCATGCAGCTGTAACTCATCATTCAGGTATACATTGTGTGCGTGCATTTGTTCACCTGAAGTGCGGTTTGAGCAGTTTGTAGACGGGGTGTGCTGACGACAGCTGGCGCATTGCCGACACAATGAACGGTTCCATTAACCAGTGACATCTACCGCCAACATCAGCCAATTCAACATTTTATACCGCCGCCCGCGCGGTAGTACGTTATAACAACAATATGGTATTAACTTGTGTGTTTCGCTGTCCGTTAGTCATCATCTTGTTTACATTTACAGCCAGTCAGCCTCTAGCTGCCGCTATGGCGTTCTACAGAGTGGCGACACCTAGTGAATACAGTTAAAACGTTCTACCAGCCTAAGCAGCAGCATCCTGTCACTATTATTACAGTGGAAGATAATTTGGTGTCTGGTGTCACATTTGTACTGCAGTAGCTTGTATTTTATATTTTATAACATTGGTTATTTAGTTACTCACCATACAACTGCATATGATAAGACAATAACTTGATGCAGACACAACCTGTAGCCAATAAGCAGACGCCTACCTGAAGAGGTGCGAAATGGCAAACTGATACTGAAAGTCGGAGTTCTGGACCCAGAGCTTGGCAAGAATCCAGTTCTCGGGACGATCACGTGGAGTCCAGATGGGACTGTCAGGTCCAGGATGTTGCCTGAGCTGTATGGCGAGAGGTATTAGAGTGCCACTACGTCGCACGTAGAGCAGGACGAGTGGCGCGGCGAGGTAGCGGTGATCGGCGTCACGACGAACTGTGGGGATGTCTTGTAACAGTGAGTAGTCGACCAGGTAGACGTAACCGCTCTGTCACACGCAGACAGACGTGTGCAGGTACAAACAGATCTGATAAACCGACAGACAGAACAACAGACACACGTGTCACCTATACGCATGTATCACTGCTTGTCAATGTACCAGAACCCCCGCCTCTGTTGGCGGTAGATGTCACTGGTTAATGGAACTCAGCCTACTCGCTGTATATACAGTGCAGGGTATAACCTAGTTTGACATATTCGCGTTACTTAATTCGGAATCGTATTTACTGTATGTCATAGTCACATGTCACCCTTGGGTATGGTAGACCTACCGACGCTATTGTAGCTCATTCGCTTGTAATAGGCCTCATGTAGGCAACCGTCTTCATAATCTTTGGAAGTCCAGAGTTATAGTACAGAGCGAGACTCACTAACTCCCCACTAAATGACGCCCTCTGGTAGCAGATCATATGGGTTCTTCGTTTCACACAATCAGTTATTTTGGTTAACTTATTTGACATTCCGTAACTGCATTATACTTTGTTAAAACTGTGCTTATTATTGTACACTGTTCTCACATTGTACTTATTGTTTACGTCTTACTTACTAAAAGTCGGTTAAGCTGTTTTTCTTGTTCGCTGCTATTATTGTACTGGTGAATAATGTTTTTCATTAGCGATATTGATTGCATAATAACCCGCGCTTCATCAGCAAGTCGTTGAGTGCGGTCAAGCAGTCCTGCGACCATGTCATCCGTGACGGGGAACCTGTCTGTCGGTATGTCGATACACCGGCGCAGCATCACCGGGTTAGGTCCTGTCAGAAACCAGCGTGCAAACTCCTCATCATCCTGCACCGCTCGACACATGTCACCCTTAGCACCTTCGGGTAGGTGGACCGACGGACGACTGACGCTAGCAAACTTTATCACGTGTTTCACCTACACACAGGAGCACGCAGTCAAATAACTTTACTCAAGTCAAGTAGCCTTCATCAGAACAAATAGGCGGGCCTACCGTAAGCACACAACAGTTACAGAATAAAGGATGCCTATATAAATCATAAACTGTAGGGATAAAAATACGTCATTTCAGAAGTTTCAGTTGCCAGCTGGAAGAAATATTTGCTTGTTTTCTCCCGTCCGAATAGGCCTATTATGTGATGTGGATATACTGCCCAGAAGGGAAGAAAAAAGTACCGGTACCTGATACTTGCACTTTTTGATACATACTTGCTTGGGGCCACTGACATTTTGCCTAAAGTTCGTATACGCTACTGCCAATGTGCGTATTGTGAGATAAAATATCTGACAGCTAGGTCTGATAAAAATGTGCGCTGGGAGCCTGAGATAGCAATAGCATTCAGTATTCATAAAATCACATGAACACATGGGAATTTTGCAGTGAATACAAAACCTGCTACTCCCAATGCCCGCTCTTATTCCTACTTCCCATTGCCTTTTCGGGAAATATATGCTCCCGTTCTCGCGGAATTCACATGGAATTCCCAGCCCCATAAACATCTCTATGTCAGACCTTCTTCCAGCGAGCTAGAGCGTTGTTGTGCGCTGATGATCCACTCTCATAGTCCTGCTGCTGCTGCTGCTGCTGCTGCTGCTGGACTGTCGAGAACTGACGAAACATGCTGCGTCTGCGCGCGTCAGAAGTGACGACTGATGATGACGTGTAGTCGACACTGAGATGGCGATCTGTCGTCAGCATTGCAGATGTCGACTTGAAGGGTTTGCTCGTCGGCGTGCTGGTGTTGGTATTCTTGTTATTTTGTACCTGCAGAAGCAAATTTTCACCATATTCCTTAATGGAAATTGCACTGAAAATTTCAACGAAAATTGCATGAAATTTATATAAAGATATAGACATAGGGCCTAGCTAGATACCGAACAATAAGTACGTAAAACGATTTAAGAAGTGAAATATTTACCTATTACCCTGCTTATTGACACTGTATTCTCTGTACTTTACTACAGTTAGAGTTTATTTCATTCAAGGCACATAAACAAATCGGTCAGTTATAATGCACTTAGGTCTATATAATGTAAGTTGTTACGTTCGCTGAAAATCTCAGTGAACGTCTTGAAATTTTTCAAAGATTTCATGAGATTGATTAAAATTTTCAAAGTTGAAATCTCACCCGACATCTCTATGACTGTACCTGTTGTTGTGCTGTGGCTGTTTTACGTGCTGAGTTACCAACGACGTCATTGAGCAGATAGCGGAAGTACTCTATCACAACTGGGTCGATGTCCCAGCGCAGACCAGTGAACTTGGACGACTTGAGTCGCTCCATGTCCGGCAGCTCTCTCACACCGGACGCCTAAACCGGAGACGAACAACAACACGCAACCCATACAGCACACACACATGCATACGCCGTATACTTCGTCCAAATATTGTGGCAAAGTCGCACAGGCTACGAAAAGGATTTGGGCTCCAAGAAAAGTTTCGAATATTTCTACGGAAAAGGTACATTTTTGGACTGCTAATTGTTAAATTCTTCTTTCGAACGAGACCGTGTTCCGCTAATCCCAACAAAACCGGCCACAAGTCGGCCTGTTATTGGAGGCGTTGCCCCTTCAATAATTTTATTGGGATGCACATGCCCCCGAGCCGTGCCTCCCACAAAGTTTACTCCCATGCACACATGCCCCGGCGTATTGCATCAATGGGCCGGCACTGGCACAAAAACCATCACATGCAATTTCTCAAAAAGTTTTAATATTTCTCGACTTGCACTACGTAAATACACTTGATGTACAGAGTGGTCCAAAAAGTGAGAACCGGTCACTTTTCGCTTTCGTAAAATCGTAACCGATTTTCGAAATTCTGTCACTGTTGCTCATAGCGTCCATTATATGCCGCAGAAATGCATAAAGATGCCAATGCCATTCATCAATTGCACTGTCAATAATGCTTTAGTCAGTGCCACTGTTCCACGATATACGCGTACTTCAGTTTATTGACGTTATACAACTGTGGCTGATAAAGTCGCTGCTGGATGACACCCATTAATTGCATTGGACCAGACTGACTTCGGAAAAGTTAGATTTGGTCGAGTGAACTGAAAAGTGCGTTGCCTGCTCTAAAAGTTGTACAGTGACAAATGCTCTGTGTGCAGGGGGCAGCTGTCAACATTTAGGCCTGTTTATATAAAATAACATATCTGGTATTTCAGAGAATATTTAACAGAAATGAACCAGAAAATGAGGTAATAATTAAGTCAGCAATAGTAATTAATATGTAAGTAAATAAATTGTATTCTGTACATGCAAAATTAATGCATTTGTTTTTATTTTGCATCATACTTGAACACATATAAATGGCAGTAATTTCACAAAGTAGCGTAGCAACAAATTTAAGTTGTGGCGAAACATATTATGTGACTGGCGTTAGAAATTTCTTCCTGTGTTATGTGAAAAAATTTGGCAAATCGGTTAAGATTCGATAAAGTTAGAGGCAAAAACGACACCGGTTCTCATTTCTTTGGACCACTCTGTATGTCTGTAAGAAACAATGGAAAGAGCGACAGACGCGAATAAGCCGCGGCAGTGGAGTGAAGTCATCCCTAATACGTTGAGCAGTCACAGCTGAGTGAGCCGTAGTGGCCCACTGGTATTGATAACGTCGTTCACACAGCTCCAGTTGTCGCTCTTGGCGATGAACTTCACACAGCTGCTTCTCAGCCAGGTAGACTGCACGTACATACAGATGTGAAAAGGTTATACATTTGATATAGCGCCCCTTGATGAAGGAACCTCACTGCAGAAGCGCTCAGGTATGGCACGCGTTATCGAGGGATTTCACAGTTTACCTACACACCCACGCATTTATCCACGAATGAAATGAACCATACCTTTGTAGCCGAAGCTGGTACTCATTTACTGACCCAGGAAAAATGGAAAACTGAGTTGGCCTAGGCACCACCATGGTGAGTAAACAGTCTGTCCAAGACCGCTACGTGACGGCTATCACAGTTGTTAGCTGCTCAAGCCGTCGTGCTTCACTTGGCAACTGCAGCACATGGGAGCGTCGAACTCGCGACTTATCAGGCCGCAAGCCGCGACGCTAACCACTGTGTCACCGAGTCAGCTACTGAACCACTACGTACAACAAACACCCAGCCAGCCGCTCAGCCATTCGTCCACAACGTTGCACTACGGTGTCTCAAACACATGTTTACACATTGCAGCGACAAATGGCGGAGATCATACTTACATTGTCAAAAAAACTGTAGTGAAGATTAATCTTCATACTACTACTGATGTGATTAAAGTAACTTGAATTCTCGATCGTGGTACAGTTTAGTACTGTTGTTAATCATCTCTGACTCAGATTACCTCACTTACTCAACACTGACGATCGCGGACTCGTTCACAGGACCGAGCGTCACTGCCGCGATCGCTTGAAACACCAACCTGTCTGTCTATATTATTATTACGAGATGCGGTCTATTGCGATCGATGATCCCGTAGCGTGGGCGTCTTTCAATCTGTCAGTCTTTCACGCGGGCGACGGTTCTTACTCATTCAGACGGCGCCACTTCGATGCGGCCATTACTACATTACTTTATCGTCATCATCATCGTCATTATCACCATACCGTTTCCAGTGCGCAGAGTGACTCTGGCGAGGACGATATCATGACATGGGAAACAGTGGAAGGCGCGACGAGGTCCATGAGGGTCCGACACTACAATAACTCGCTGTAGGTACCAGTGCTGAGCCGCGTGGCGGTGACGTACACTCACGATGACCGCCACCAGGTCGCCAAACGGTTCAGAAGTGTTAACGGCATAGTGCTCAGTCCACTGGTTCGCTGACAGGCCGAACTGCGTCAACCACGGCGTGCTGGCATGGTGAACCACCTCTGTCAACTGCTTGGGCGTTGTACGACACTCGGTCCCTATAAAAATATCAACAAATCGCCCATGGGCAGTGACGTTCAGCTGGCTTAAGAGACGACTTAGTTTTTAGTCTGTGACCAGAGTTCGTCAGTAGGTCTTTTGTGTGCAAGATTACAAGTCTCTACGTTGAGCGGTTATGATTTGCGACACCCTGGTTAACAGACAGACACAGACACACACAAGCGATCGATTTCGTATAAGCTCAGCTGAGTTGTAGCCAGTTGAGGTAAAATGCAAAACCTGGAGCTTTATAAAGGCGATGCCATAGGTTAGGAAGACTGCGGTCTCTGACTGCTCTTGTTAGACTGGTGTCAGCGACAGATTCTTGAACAGCTAAAAAGACCCAAGACCTGAAAAATTAGCGTTTGTAACACCTATTCCACAGCCTTGCTACTGAGTACTGACCAGTGAAAGTGATGTAGACATCAACTCTTGGCACTGTGCCGCCATCTTTGATTGGTGCTGTGCAGACGGTCACAATGTGCTGCATCGGACACTTGTCGGACAGTTTGCGACGCGGACTTTCTGCAATCTGCCCATCACTACAGTCAAAGTCGTCGTCGTCCGTCATCTGAGAGGTACGATTCATCTCCAGCTCAGCGTAGATGTCCGACCACGCCTGCTCGCAAAGATGCAAATTTTCATAACATTTTCTTCCAGTGAACATATATCATATAATGTAAAACAGTTAAAACGTAACTAGCATATAATAGGGCCTATATTAGCCTACACTGACATTGTACATTTGTACTAGGCCTATATTAAGGCATGACGAAGGAAGCAGAGTAAATAAATTAGTCAGTTATAAACTTAATGCGGTTAGGATGCACAAGTAATTTCCCTGAAAACTTGTAAAACAGCTTTAAAAATTTTCCACAAATTCATGAAATTTCAAAGTTGGCAATTAATAAATCGTCAAAAAATTTCATCCCGCATCTACCTGCTCGTAGCTGTGCGGGTCTGAAGGTGACTTGGCTGAGCGGAAGCGCAGACAGCCAGGTTTCTCAAGGATACTGAAACATGTGCGACGTAGAGCGGCGCAGGGTACGAAAGTTGTCAGCTGAATGACAGCAAGATTCAGCCACGGACATTGAGCCTGGTCCCATATCTGCTCAGCCACAGCCGCAACATGTCGCTCTAGAAGCCAATCAGTTAGTGAGGCAATACTTTGTTAAACATATCGTAGACAAACCGCAATCGTTCAATAAAATTAAAATCATAATTGCGACTTGCATGGGAGATAAAATTAATATTCTACTATATACCACTATCTATCAATCAATCAATCAATCAATCAATCCATCTTTATTTCAGGCACTGAGCCCATAGATCAGTAAAAAAACTATTAATAATAATAAAAAAGAAAGAAATATGCAGCTACACAGTTAGACGGCTATACAACATAAAATCAGTCACATCAGATGCAAATGTACAAAATGTTGTACAATGCCATTTTCACATGCGTG
>Ga0126335_1001417_pt1 | contig 13369 bp, 8 predicted proteins | sample OlaspJWI45metaG_FD_108409 | JGI IMG/M metagenome (GOLD analysis project Ga0126335, IMG submission 108409) | Marine gutless worms symbiont microbial communities from Oahu, Hawaii - Olavius sp. 1 OAHU.JWI-45 metaG | ecosystem: Host-associated > Annelida > Digestive system > Unclassified | place... | reverse complement strand
TGACCATTTGTTATTATTATTCAGCCAGAAGGTAGAAGGCTGAGTCAGGCTAGATGGATGGCAGTGGTTATGTACCAGTACCTAGTACTTCATCAGTAGAGTTGTGTGTCACTACATGTGTAGAGAATGGGAGACCACGACTGGTACTGTTATGACTGTCATCGGCCGGGCTCTGTACTGGAGTGCTCAGAATGCTGGCGTGTCTTCCACACGACATGCATTGACGACGACTCAGAACTAGAGAGTGACGATGCTTTTGTCTGTGCTGTATGCAAGGCAAGTGCGATAGTCTGCAATTCATGTTGTCAGCTGATTGTGTCCAGTTTTTTATTGCAGCTGATTTTTAGATTATCCCATCTAATCTGTTACGAACTTTAATTTTTCCACCAGGCAGATCTGTGTAGTTAATTAATAATTATCATCATTGATTTGTAGATAGCTATCTCCATGTATTAGCAGGTGGCAGACTGTTGCATGCTAAATTAACTATTGATGTTTTAAAAATCCGATTTTAGTAATCTTGCCAGTAGACACATTTGAGCCTTGATAGGAGAACTGACAAATTCAGGGCATCTTCTAGCAACTTATGACTGTATTATTGTCTTTAGTCAATGATGTTTCTTTATTTATTTTTGACTTAATTTTTTTTAGCAGGGTTACATTATGTTGGTTTAAGACCAACCAATGAGCTGACTGAACTAATTTTCAAACTTAATTTTTAATAATTTGGAATTATTAAAATGTTGGCCAAGTGAAATGATTGTCTGCATTTGTTGTCGATGCAGGAACTAATGGTAGAGTTTGCTATTTCACATAGATTTTGCTTTTTGTGTTAGTTAGCTGTTTAGTGGAATTTTTGCTATAAATTTATTTTCTTTAACTTTTTTGTGTTGTTGTTGCATGCTTTTCATTTTGTCTACTGTATTTTTTGTGTTTCTATTTTGATAACAGGATTTCAGCTGATGCTTTATTTGTGCATTTAAAAAATATTTTTAACCATTTGTTGTTAACAGCATTTACTTTTGGGACCCAGTTTGGTTCCCTTTCAGTGTCTTGTGATCAGGTCATACAGTACTGATGCCAGTTTTGCATTGTTTTTTGCCTTTATTAGGCTGCATCGAATGCATGAGATGCAGACTATTGTTACCGATGTGCGCAGTGTCCGTCTGTCAGTCTGTGTCATGCGGCTCTGCTTGGCTTCACTGTGTGGGGTCATTTGGTGCAGCCTTTGCCAAATCACTTTGGTCTCTTGTTTGTATCTGTTTTAATGGATGTTAAATTGCACTAGTTTAGTGTCTGCACATGTCTGTCTTTTTATGTTATTATTATTATTATTGTGTTTTATTTCTATGTTATCCTTTTCTGTGTAAATTTTATCCAACTGCAGAAATTTATATATATAACTGCGAGTGCAGCATTATGTTGTTTTATTGGCATTTAGCAAACAAACCCATTTTTTGTTGATTCATGTGCTCGTACACTCGTACAGTAACAGTATAGTGAGGAGTTATCAGTGGACAGAATTTTAAAGTGCAGAATAGAATTTGATAGTATGTCCTGAGTGTGCCCAGTCTGTTATTTTGTTGAGTTGATCTAAATGTAAATAAGTGAATTGAGGTACTGAAAATTCAATTAGCATACTTTTTCATGTTTTTTGTATTGTATTTTGTTTCTGTTTTTTTCAAATAAGTAAAAAATAAGAATTTTTCTGGCTTTGCTTATGAAGACAGCATTTGATCATGTGCAGATTGGCATCTGTTTACAGTGTACTAGTTGATGGCAGACATTAAATGTATGACACAAATCATAGTTGGCCTAATGTGACTGTTTTGGTTATAACTGAATGTTTCAGGATGTGAAGAAACAGTCTCGTGTGAAACGCAAGGAACTCAACAAGCTGCTTGGTTACACTGTTCGTCACCTGAAAGACAAGGTCTCATCTCATTTTGTAATTGTTGTAATTTATGTACCGGATTCAGGGCATGATTTTGGTAATAATTGCACGTGCTGAGATGTTGATGATGAAGTAATTTGAACTGGGTTGGTAGTTACATAACAAAGTGCTAACCAATCACTGTTCATCACTGATTATCTGTCCTGATACTAATCGATTTTAATTATAGTAACTTTCTTAATTGAAATCAAACAGTTTACCACCAATGAAGGCACAAAAGTATTTGTAGTTTTGTATATTTTTTGTCTTGCATACATAAACATTGTCGTCATCTGGCTGTGGCAGCTGCGGGAGCTGCCCTGGTTTCGTGGTCAGGACGTCGGCCTGGAACGTTTTGTTTACCACTACGTTGATTTTGAAACAATGGAAGCCAAGACAACGTCTCGCAAGTACAAATATCTGGAACAGTTTTATGCTGACGCTCGTACCATCCTTCATAACGTCTTCGTTTGCTTCGGTGGTAAAGTATTTGAAACTGACTTATTTAGTGTTAGCATTCATTGCCATATTTATTGCATAGTATTACATATCAGTAGTGTGTTCTGTTGCTGTTTGAACGTGTAGACTTTTGTACAAGGTACCTGTAACCAGTGGCGTCAAGGTACCAGTGGCCTGTAGCAGGTTTTGGGTTTTGGTGCGAGGAGCGGTACGAAACGAGACGCCAAAAGCTTTGATGAGATGAGTTGGGAAGTGGAGGGAGGGGGCACCCACCCCTGCCTACTAGGGGGTCTGGGGTGGATGCCCAGTCAAAAATGAGTTTAATGCTTTTTAAGTGTGATATGATGTATATCTTTTATGCTGTATTTTTTCAAAGAAATTTGAGTGTTTATGTTGGGGCTTATGTGATTACGTCTCTTGCTCTGCGTGCAATAGTAGGTACCCATTAATATGCCCCTGCAAAACTGTGAAATTAATTTAAGTGTAAATGGTTTACGCACGAAAAATATGTTATTTATCATGCTGACAGAAGTTGCAGAAGGAGGTGAAGATTGATGGGTAACCAGATAATGTTGGTTGTTATAGGCTTAGATTTTGTGTTGCTCTGAAGTCAACTGAAAAACAATTGTTGGAAGTCGAGGGGGTGCACATGCCCCAGTGCCCCATAGCTGGCAATGCTAGTGCATTTAAATTTTCATGCATGCATTGTTTCTTTTGGATATCTGTAATGGTGGCAGTTAGAGTTCTTATGCAGCCAGTCTGATGTTGAAAGCTAATACTTAGAGGAGTTCGTATCACAAGAGTGACAAAATGAGAGTTATATAATAAAAAGTTAGCAGTCTGCGAGGATTTTTAAAGAAACAAATGGAAACCATATTGTGAATGAGACTGATTCACCAAAATAACAGTAATGACGTGCTTTTGTACAATTGTTACTACAGACTCGGGTGCTGTGCCTGACTTGGCTCGACTAATGATTCGCGATTGCCGATATGATGTGAGTTTTGTGGGTTTTTTGAGTTTGAAATATTTCCATTTTATTCTGTGTTTAGTGAATAAATGATAAGGAAATCAGTTGCTGACAAGCATCAGCGAAACAGTTTAAAATAAAATGTACTGTATTTTTGGTATTTTTAACATACAGAGTACAGTGAGGGCATGAGATTATGTACACACACGAGTTGTCAAACGTTAGCATACATTGTACTGTTTGATCTGAGACTGTTTGATCTTATCCCCATGCCTTCAGTTTTTAAGCGTTTTTATCACTGTTGAGTGGGTCATTTTTTATGTAAGCATTTTATTTTATAAATTATGAACTAATAGTAGTTACACTTGTTCATGACCTCTCATGTTGTTGTATTTGTGAATGATGTTGATAGTCAGACCACCATAAAATGGTGACATTTGCCATACATATTTTGTATTTTACAATATGCTGTATATCTAAATTACTCTGTCGTAGTTGTTTGTTGTAGTTTTCGTATTCTGTGGACTGCGTGTCTGTATTTTTTTAGTTGGACGAGATTCGTCAGTGCAAAGACTGTTATTATCATTCCAATGCCCGCATGAAAGACTGGTTCTGTCAGCCTTGTGTAAGTCTCTACTGATGACTCTGGATCATTATTGTCATTTCTTTGTATATATAGTTTTTTTCATTTTTATCTTTTTTTTATTGCTTTTTATCATTTTGTCTGTGTGTACCATGTGTACGAATAAATGATAATAGCATCAGTCCCAGTATTATCAGTATCATTGTCATATTGTGTTTTAGGCTAGCAGAAAAGTTATATAAAATAACGTTACACTGGTTTCCAATAAAACGGAAACAACCGAACTGTTGGATGTAACTTTGTAATAGCTGTAATTCTGATTTCAGTATTGAAAGGATATTTTGAAAATTTGTTAAGATTTGATTAATAACTTAACATGCTCTGTGTTAATAATGTGTCCAGAATTGTTTTATCACTAATAAAACAGTCTAGTCTCGAATATTTAATATTTAGTTGGTTGCTTAATGAGTTACGGTTATGAGAGCATAGCAGTGTCTTTTGTGTTATATGTAGCGACCGCCACACGATCTGGTCTATGCAAAACAAAAAGGTTTTAGCTATTGGCCTGCTAAAGTCATCAAGATCACTCCAGAAGGTTATGATGTCCGCTTCTTTGGGGGTCTACATCAGAGGTGAGATGTGTTGAAATGTTTGTGCTTTTCCTTAATCAACTTGGGACTTACATAACTGCTTATATCAGCTACTTGGTGCAAGTTGTTCCATCTGGTCCCTTTGTTCTGAAATATATCCCGGCGGCTGCAGCAAGAGCCTGGAACTCTCTGCCTACTCGTGTCAGGAATGCGCCTACTTTGGTCGCCTTCCGTCAAGAACTGAAAACTGTGCTGTTTAGGGATTGTTTCCCTGTGGATTGACACGTTTTGTGTTCCTGCTGAACAGTTGTGGACATATATATTGTCATTGCTATTTCGTCTGCGAAACGTGACAGTGACATTGTAAGGTGATCCTGCAGCAGTAATGCGACAGCGCCACCATAATAATACTCATTTGTAATAATAATAGTTACTTCATCACACATGGTGGAACACGGTGTAAAATGTACATGTGTCTCTGCCATTAAGTGGTGTAATTTGATTATCAAATATTCGATGATCGATATGCCCAGGTAAGTTTGGTTGATAAACTCTGCAACTCCAACTCAGTATGTGTGTGTGTTTTCTGCTATCACAGGGCACTGATTCCTGGCACAAGTATAAAACCACTGGACACGAACCTCAAGACATTGTCGTTGAAACGGACGGTGGGTTTTGTGAAGGCAACAAAGGAGTTGGCTCGTCACCAGGAGCTAATGCAGCACGTGTCAGCGACTACGCAAGAGACAGAGGACAATGACAATCTCAGCGGCGGTGACAATGACATAGACGATGAACAGGTAATTGTCACATATAACAGTTGTCTTTAGCCATTGTCACAATGATGTGAGCAAAGTGCAGCATATTGTAAACTGGTGGCAGGCAACTCACCCCAAGTTAACTTGGCCCCAAGTCAATTCATTCCCAAGCGTTAGGGTTCCAGTTACTGTTAGGGTTAGGATTAGGGCAAGATTAGGTTTAGGCTTAGGGGTCGAGTTGACTGAAAACATTGTGAAATGTACAATTCAGCTTTATTATTGCTCTTTGATGCTCTCCGCCAACATACAGTGTCTGACCTGAGATGGCTGTCTAAGGAAAAGATCACCAGAAATGTTCTGTGCTGCGTTTGTACCATAACTGCACTGTCATAAGGACACTCACATGAGCTCTTCTGCAAGTTAAATTTTGTAGTTTGTGTTTCGGTTTTTGAAATTGTAGTTTCGCAGGAATATCCGGAATATGGTTAGGATGATTGAGGTTAGTTTTCTCGTTTTATGCAGGACAAGCCAGAAACGAAACTGGTGATAGAAAAACGAACGAAAGGTCACCACAAAAAGAATAACAAGCGCCGTCGCAATGACGAGGTACAGGGTTGTGCTGAAATTATTAACTACTGCATCGATACTAACTCTGTCTGTCTTTTAAAGTCATTTGGACTTTATTGATTCTTAATGTGATGTAATGTAAAATATTCAATATTAAAGTGTTGTAGATAAAAAAACTACTTCAATGACACTTTACAATGTCAAGGTGCACGGACTAAAGAGTAATTAAAAACAATGTTAACAAAAACACTGAATATAAAAGTGAGTTTTCAGTGAACGTTTGAAGACAGCCAGAGATGGGCTGCGATGGATCGCGTCCGGCAGACTGTTCCAGGCACGTGGAGCTGCAACGGCGAAGGCGCGGTTGCCCATTGTTGTACGTCGCGTCGCCGGCATGATGAGATCGGCCGATGATGCAGGGCACAGGCGACGCTGTGATTCCGCACTCGCTGCCAGGCAGATGGCGTTCTGCAGATAGCTCGGTGCGGACCCTTGAACACACTGGTAAACCAGTACGCACAGCTTGTACTGGATGCGCTGAGGTATACGCAACCAATGGAGGTCCGCAAGGAGTGGAGTGATGTGGTTGTGGCGCTGTGCGCCAACTGTCAGCCGTGCGGCAGCATTGATGACGGACTGCAGGCGGTCCAGGTCGCAACTTGGCAGGCCGGCGAGAGCGACATTGCAGTAGTCCAGTTTTGACATGACGAAGCTGGAGATGAGCATCGACAGTGTTGACCGTGGAACCGATTGTCTGATGCTACGAATCTGTCGAAGGATGCTGAAGCACGTGCACACGAGCCTGGTGACATGTGACCTCATTGACATGTTACTGTCCAGGTAGATGCCAAGGTCGTGTACTAAGGCGGCTGGTGTCACCTGAACAGAGCCAACTGCAAGTTGATCCGACGGAAACTGATGGAACGAACCATATGAATTCCGTCTTTGCGGTGTTCAGCTGAAGACGGTTCGTGCCCATCCAGCTGGCGACCTGTTCGATGCAGCCGCCAAGGTCGCGGCAGAGCGATGACGAGTCGTTTGAGTGACATCGGCAATAAACTTGTATGTCGTCGGCTTACTGGTGCACCGACAGACACTGTCGCTCGACGATGTTGACAACATTGGCAGTGTACATCACGAACAGGAGCGGGCCCAGTACGGACCCTGCAGTTATGTATCTGGTTTAGATAAAATGGCAGTGCAATGGTTTTTGAACCGTTAAATCCGATATTACCAATTTGCTTAAGTACTGTGAGATTCTGATATGTTATTATACATTAAATTTTGCAAATGCTTTGTTTTCTTATACATCACTTGTGTACAACGCTTCACGGTTTTGGATGTAGTTGGAGTGGCATTGGACTACTTTTTGTTGACAGCAGTCATAACATTGGCAGTTATGTGCAATTTTTATTTGTAAAATTTTACTGTTTTTTTATTTTGTTTTGTGTTATATTTTTTGTTAACTGTTCTTTGCTGTGTGGTAAACTAAGCCATTAAAACATTGGGTTAAATTTTGCAGTTTACTGTCAGTACTGGGAACAACTGATATCTGATGGTGTAATTGGGGCAGTAGTGCTTTTTAGTGGACGATGAGATGACTCATTTATTAGAATATTTTGCTCTTGAACTGGAACTTGATGTATACTGTGTATCTCATTCTATAGTTATGTTGTTGTCATCAGGCTGGGTCACTTGAAGACTCGTATGTCGTCACATCCAGCGAAGACAAAGTGCGTGGGTCGCGGAGTCCACTGTTGTCCGACGCTCGAATACAAACATCTCGCAAGGTTTACATAGAATTTTTCAACATTAATTCCATTTAGATAATGTGAAGTCTGACTGTGTTCACAGACTGGGCAGTTCTTATCCAGAGCAATTTATTCTTCTCATGTGCATTGCAAGCTTCATCATCATCATCATCGTTTGTTGGGTCCTTGCAGTCAAAAGGCAGGATTTATCATGTTGTTACTTAAAAACTTATGCATGTGGTCTACCATCATCTTTGCATCATCTTTAATAGTTTTTGATATTTAAAAGGGAATATGTAGTGAATGTCGAAGCCGTTACTTTTTCACGCTTGTCTAACATCTTAACATCATCATTGTTCATCATTTTCAACACGCTTTCCCCGCATTTTCTTGGTCAACACAAAGTACCAACTTAACAATGTAAAACTAATGATGCTTGGAGAGATCTTGGAGCTGACCATGATCAAGAGTAAGACCAGTAAGCTGTATTATTGCATAATTACACAGCTGTATTGATGTTATCAGCTGTTCGTGGCTGGCGGACCTCACAAAGGCACCCAGACTGAGGCAAGCCTGTTTGGTACGTCATGCAGTGCAAACAGCACCGCAAGCTCACTTCAGCCGGATGGCATACTTCCTCAGTGTAACTGTGATGCAAAGATGGTTTTTAACGAGCTGAAAGATCAGTTGCAGCAGGAGCATGATGCCGATAAAGACGACGCACTTAAGAGTCTAGAGGAAAGGGTAGGAACATCTTTTTTCATTGTTCAACTTGTCATAACAGTTCTGTGTTGTAATGTGTGCTGCAATTCTGCCCGGACGTATTGAGCAGCAGTACCCATATGTGCAGTCAGCATGTGGCAAACCATCAGTAGTAGAAAGCGGAGGGTTAGAAACAAATAACCAACGTTGTTGTAATTGTTGTATATTTTTATTGCTGTTTGGTACCGCTGATGCAACGAAATGCTGAATTGCAGCCATTGCTGCTGTGTGTTACATGTTACTCTTAACTCTAATGTTATTGGATCTTATGGAATGTGATAATTCAAGAATAGTTAATATTTTACTAATTACAGCTGTCATGTGATAATGCATTTGCAGCTGCGCAAAGATTTTGAAGACGATAAACAGAACGCTGTAACACATGCGCTGACTCAGGCGCAACGTGATGTGGATAGTGCACGCCGACAAACAGAGGACAGGTGCAAGGAAGAGCTTGCCGAAGAGTTGAAGAAGGTTGTACAGAAGCATAAAACTGAGATCTCGGCAACAAAGAAGAAACAGTGGGTTAGTTGATTGGCACATTATGTACTGCTTTTGTTGAAGAATCTGGATTATGGAATTATAGCTGAGAAAAGACTGTTTTTTAGAATTAAATTTGTACTTATTTTTATGGCTTTCATTTCTTTAATATTGTTTCAGTATCTGTAGCTGAGGATGAAATAATTTTTGTTGCTTCTTCTTTTGGTGAAGAGAAAATCAGCATTCATGGCACGTTCTCTGTTACTATCTGGCTAACTCATTATACACTTAAGTACCTGCTTAACAAAGATGTCACCAGCTCAGCAACTCAGTTCAGGATCCTAGTCAAATTGCTACCACTGGCCAAGAAGCATGGATTGCTTTTTCAGCACTTGTGAAATGATATTTCAGTTGCTGTTTAACTGATAAACAAATTGCTGCTTATGTTATGAGGTGATTGCCTTGCATTTTTATTGTAACTTGGTGGATTGTTCTTTGTGGGATTGAAGCCTGATCTCAATGACCAGCTGGGTTCCTGCTATGCTTTGAGTCATCTGGCCTGTAAAAATCGTCCCCAAAATGAGCTATAAATGTGTCAAGTGGGATGCTAAGCCTCTGCTCGTTCACTCACTTGTGTGCTGGTGACTTGATCAATCTGTGTTTTGCGACAGTGCTACAACTGTGAAGAGGAAGCGATGTATCACTGTTGCTGGAATACTAGTTACTGCTCCATCAAGTGTCAGCAGGAGCACTGGCATGTTGAGCACAAGCGAATGTGTCGGCGCAAACGTAACTGATTCTGCCGACTCACAGTGACATGTGTTATACTGGTGTCTACTGTGACACACTGTATGGGTTTTGTGACTGTCGCACTTCATGCGCTAGCAATGATGCAACTGTCTCAAACATTGCTGATGTCAGCTGCCACAGTGTTGCATTTTTTGCTGTCAACCATTGTACTTTGTGACCATGTATGTGAAAAGTCAAGTAATTCAGAGAGGGCAAGGGAAAGGAAAATGTCTGGAATTAAGTAGAAGGTTTGGAATGATGCAGCTCGGAAAATCAGTAAGATAATTTGTTTATGAAATTGGTTTTAAACATTTGTTTGTTGCAGTAGTTAATAGATTATAAAAGTGATATATTTTAAATACCACTTGTAGCTTATCAGATTTGCAATAGCATCTAATAGGGTTTCATGACCACTGATCCTATTTGGATGCACATTGAGCCAAACGGATATGGCTTCAATGTTCAGAAGCTTATGCTGCCCATCCCAGTTGAAAAGTAAAGGTAAGGCTACTTATTGCTGTTTGTATAGTGGTGTACTAGAAAAGTGATAAAATTTTGTACAATTGTAGACTGGTCACCCTTTTGTACTTGAGCTCTGTTTAAGGTATTCAGCTTTTGAGGTATCAATACCTGTATTGAAGACCAAAATACCTGATAGTTGGGTTTTTGTGTTATCCACTTGTCCAGTACTGGTACTGCTTTCAGCAGAATAAGTACAGTTAGTTAATTGGTGTACTTGTTACAAAATAATAATTCCTCAGTGCTCTCACCGAGGTTCACATATGCCGAAATAAGCTGGGTGTGTTTTCTCCAAGTCATATCTCGGGTCTGAGAAGGTCCAAGAACATCAAATTTGACAGAAAGGTGGCGTCTAGTAGGACAATGATGTGCGCACTTAGATTTTTGGAAAAAATTTTTAATTGCAGCAAAATTTGCAAAAAAAAATGCAAAATTGGGACCAAAAATGCCTAAAAAGAGAACATTCTTCTCCACGCACTGCCACAGCAAATAGTAGAAATGTGGAAATTGGCACAACCATAACCCATGGCCTGAGGATGATGCCCAAACTTTTTGTTTTCCAATAAACCATGCATTGCTTTAAAAATATGCATTATGCACTATGCTTTGCTTTAATAATACACGCGACATGAACAGTGTGACACTACTGTCAAGGCTCCAGCTGACTGGGCTAGGCATGCAGGTCTACCAGTGGGGTGGCTGCACTGCAGGCCTTGGCAGATTCAGCACTGTATGCGTAATGGGGCGGGCAAGGGAGTGAGCTATATATAGTAACATGACGTCACCAGAAAACTCACTTCTACGTAGGCCTAAGTCCACAGCTAAACTGTATCACTGGTGCCATCTGGCGAATATGCGGAGCATTGAGGACTCCTGTAACGGTAGTCACCTTACTTGTAATAATAATGGTTTATTTCGTATTATAGCAGCACGAATGCTATATAATATATGTGTTGTTCTTGAGTCTGAGTAGCTAACTAGTGTGCATCAAAATTGGATTGGTCGTATACTTAGGGAATGATGCATTTGTGAAACTTGGCAGCAGCATTTTTTGTAGATACTAGTAAGACATACATGTGTCTTGCGTGATCGTAACAGCTCAGTCTGTAGAAGAATGGAATTGCATTACAAGTCAATTTCAGTGAAAATATTTACTTGCATTCGGTAAGTCTGTTGACCACATGTTGAAAGGCAAGTGACAGACAGCAGTTAACATGTAAATACGTATGTGCATGGATAATATGGTGCAATACTTCCACGTTATCGATGCAAGAAACAATTGGGCATTTGATTATGGTGTCCATGTAGTGTTGTTACAACTACACTGTCAAAAAAACAGAATGTTTGCTGCGTTTTCGTATAACTCTAACAAATCTGGCCAGATATTAAAAATTGTCAGCACAGATAATAGCTGTGGAATCTTGATTGAATTGTTTGATGAAACTTCATGAACTAGGCAAGTTTTTGCCCATGGCAAACCAGAGCAGAGGTTAACAGTAACATGCAGTAACTGATAGACAAAGAAGATATGCTACAATGTGCATATATGTATATAAAAGGTTAAATCATAATTTTATTGTCTAGTTTTGTTTGGAGTTATTTGCAAATGCAACAGGAATCTAGATTTCTACTAACAGTGTACGAGTACATGCTGAGTGCAGATACAGTCAGTAAATAAATGCCAGTTTTGTAACAGGTTCATGACTGCATGCCAGTGTAATGTCTTTGTGGAATTTTGATTGTGTGACTCTGTAATTATCCGCCAAAGTTTTGAGTGTTAACAAGACAGTGTTAGTGTAGTTTGTTTGCCAGTAGCTAGAGTCGGTATTTAATATTGTAAGCTGCGATGTCTGATTTTTTATGTTATTTGTAAAAAGTCTGTGCTGTATTGTTTGAGTATTGTAACTTAGTGCACATTTTGTGTACTGGTGACGAAATAAACATTGGGTTCGTAGAAGAAATCGTATAATCTTGCAATCACGTTGTTCTTTGGATAACTTTTGTATTTTAAATATTAAAGTTTTTGGAGCAGCACATCACCTGATGTGAAGTTGTATTGTTATAAATGGTTATAAAGGGGATATTTCCCCGTTTTGTTATTTAGAGACATGAATGAGCATGATATGTATGTTTGCATGTTAGTCAGTTTTTGTGGAGCTGCAAATTGCAGTTTTGGCATGTTTTGTTAAAGAACGTGTTGATGTGTATTTATTATTGGCCGAATTAGGTGCTGGACACTACCAGCTGAGAAAATATCTCTTTTGTGCCAGAACAGAGCGAGTAATCAGTAAGCAGAGCATGATGTCTTGATTTACTACATAACACGTTTTTTGTAATTGAGTCTTTTCAGATGGAAAGGTTTACAAATTCATGAATACCGTATAATGGGCATGATCAACATGCCGTACTGGTTTGTTAATGTGATTATACTGTGTATGTACATATGTTTTGAACTAGAATGGTTCAGTTTTAATGCATCTGATGCATCCGAGAAATATGTATGTTCTGCGGCAGATTGGTCACTGTCCTGTCAGTAGATGTCTGTGTTTATGTTCTGAGCACTGCTGTTTGCATATGCAGGTGCTGCAGTTTGTTACCACTATATAGATAGTAAAGATCGTTGAAGATATGTGTTGTTGCTAAGCGTCGTCTTTAGATCTGAGCTGCTCGTCGTCTGTGTAATGCCCATGTACAAAATACTGTCTTAATTAAAAGTAAATTTTTAGGCTGCATTGAATGCAAAATATTGTGACTGATAATCCTGTAGCATGGTGTGTCAATCTGTCGCATGGCTATTCTGTGCAAAAATGGCTGAATGGATCGAGGTCCTATTCAGGGTGCAGACTTCTGGGGACTTAAGGTATGTCATATTTCGTATGTCGGTCCCAATCCCGCTATGGTGATGGGAAGGTTCAATCTGGCTTCTTGTTTTCTTAGCAACTGTCTTTCCTTTCACCATGTCATCTAACTGTACTGATTGAAATATGATATGTTACATGCTGGAGTTGTTTCAGCCACTGTACATATATTTTAGATTAATACAGGCTTGTTTTGAAGTCTCAATGGGTATGCTTTGCGTTCTTGTTTTACGTGATAAAATGTGTTTAGTTTAGACGGTAAATTGTTTGATATATAACTAGCCGTTATCATTCAGAGCAGGCTTGCATCCTTGCCTCTCCCTCTTCCCCATCCACCCCTTTCCCTGCTG
>Ga0126335_1001416_pt1 | contig 13369 bp, 11 predicted proteins | sample OlaspJWI45metaG_FD_108409 | JGI IMG/M metagenome (GOLD analysis project Ga0126335, IMG submission 108409) | Marine gutless worms symbiont microbial communities from Oahu, Hawaii - Olavius sp. 1 OAHU.JWI-45 metaG | ecosystem: Host-associated > Annelida > Digestive system > Unclassified | place... | reverse complement strand
TTAAGAGGCGCAATAGTAATACATTGCACAGTACTTGTCTGTTAATTCACCCATAGGGTTAAGGTTAGGGTTAGGGTTAGTAAGTAACCGTAAAATTAAATCCGGTGAATCCTGCATTTTCCTATTGCATCTCTTAAACTTCAGTAACATTAGTTACAGTTACAAGTTACTTTTGAGGCTGCTCTGAGTGCATCAAATGCAGCCTATTGTTACCGATGTTCCCAGTGTCTGTCTGTCACGCGGCTCACCTCGGCTTCACTGTGCAAAAATGGCTAAACAGATCAAGATGCTGTTTGTGGTGAACACTCCTGTGGGCCCATAAAACACTGTGTTAAACGTGGGTCCTGATCCCCCACAGAGAGAGAAAAGGGGGCCCACTTTTAAATTTTAGGACCCCCTCATATCTTAGAAATGGCTAAAGCTAGAGACTTGAAATTTCTCGGGTATATAGAGGGGTGGGGCCCCAACGGAATTTATACAAAATTAGGTCATAGGGGTTGTGGGTGGGGTCACGTGACCTAATTCTGAATTTTGGGACCCCCTCCTATCTCCGGAACTACTGAAGCTAGAGACTTGAAATTTTGCATGCATACAAAGGGTAGGGGCTCTAACGAAAACCATGCAAAAGTAGGCCATAGGGCGTTGGGGGCGGGGTCACCTGACCTAATTTTGAATTTCGGGACCTCGTCCCATCTCCAGAATGGCTGCAGCTAGAGACTTGAAATTTTGCCTGCATGTAGCGGCGGTGGGCCCTAACAAAAAACTATGCAACAGTAGGTCAGAGTGAGTGAAGAAGCGGGTTCACGTGACCTGATTCTGAATTATAGGATCCCCCTCATATCTCCAAAACGGCTGAAGCTACAGAGTTGAAACTTAGTGTACCTATAGATGACTGGGGACCCTAACAAAAACTATGCAACAGTAGGTCAAATGCGGGTCCGTCTGGGTCAGGTGACCTACTTTTAACTTCTGCGATCTCATACATATCTTAGGAATGGCTATAGTTATAAAGTCCAATGTGTGCAGTGTGTTCGGAGCATTCAATGCAGCCTATGCCAAATTACTTTGGCCTCTGAAACTTTATCTTCAAAGTTAGCATGCCCTACAGACAGGATCGAATCGTGTGGATGGTACTTTAGAGATAAAAAGTAGTATTTCCGTCTACTCTAGACGGTACTTTAATTTTGAGGCTAAAGTGCCGCCTGGGCGGTACTTTACCCAGTACGATTAATTTACTCACAATACAGCTGGTACATAATAATAACCACCTAACATGTTACAATGGTGTTACCAACAAATAAGACGCATAAGCAAATATATATCTGAAGAAAGTGATGTACAGTTTCAGCTCCGCTTTGAGTGACAGAAACAGGCAAAATAGCTTCAGCAACGTTACGTGGTTTAATGTTCCAATGAAATACAAAACTATCGGCCCTACAAATCAGATCAAACGCAAATGCTTCACATGCTCACTTGCGTGATACATGTTCTATCGGGTCGACATAGAAGTGCACGTTATCACAGCAAATCTTCTCTACTATGACAGGAAAATCATTCAAAAATATCTGGCACTGGTAAATTACTGTTGTGCGCTGTTGTCAAGCTTCGATTTGCCAAAAGAAACAACGGACAAACCAACGTATTTTATGCCACTATTTATTTTAGCTACTGACCTCGTATGAGAAACACTCAGAAAGAAAATTTGATTAGTTTGTATTTTGCACAGGAGTTCTGTTCCGAATCTTTTGATGAAATTATTTACTTACTCACTCACTCTTGTCCGATAAAATTACGCTTGGTTACGGGTTTTGTATACATTGGAGACCGAGAACTTTTAAACAGTTTTTGATGTTTGATTTAGTATACATTATACGAATTGTGTTTAGGTAGTTGATTATATATGCTTAATGTGTAATTTCATTACTTTTATTTGATCGCTGATGCTGTAACTCAATATTTTGCATTATCATTTTGCCACTGCTCAAGCACAATGGTGAACACTTAGTCGTAGAAGTTGTCACATGGTAACATTTTGTTCTGCCACAGGACTTACAGCAGACCTAGCGATGATGTGGTTGCTGTGTGCAATTTGCACCAATTCTACATCAAGCAACAGGCTTTGCAAGTTTCCAGAATTAGGGTTGGGGTTAGAGTTAAGGGTCTGCTAAGGTATCGCACGACACTACTCCGTAACTCAAAATCTAGTCCTACCCCAGACTCTAACCCTCACTTTAAACACTGTTATCGACTGATAGGCACCTTGTTAACAGTATGCTAAATTAGAAATTACAATTGAAAAGAAAATACTTTCAAACTAATACTTTCTGTCTGATGTTGAAAGAACACAGATGAACTGCACCAGCTAGTATTAAAAAGCCCAGTGTAATTTAATGATTTTTATGTACTTATTAAAACAGAGTAGCAAAAGTCAATGTCCCGCAGTGTTGTTTGGCGACGAACATGCAGCAACATTGCACTGAGGCATCAGGAGCAGGCCATGTCCTCTACCATCTACATACTGCGGGAAATTGGGCCAACTGGATTCCTGCTGAAAGAGGAGTCGCAGACCAAAAACGTTCAAGTATTTCTTGGTGATCCACATCGCTGCACATGTGCGACGTTCAAGAAGGAGAATGATCTTTGCCAACACATCTGCTGGCTGCTGCTGAAGAAGTTTCGTGTGTCAGCACATGATCCTAGTCTGTGTTAATTGATTTAGTCTATATGTAACATAACAACAGCAAGTAGCCATAGTAATTTAATGAAGGCCGCATTGAATTCGTAAGCAACATTCAAACCTTTAAGAGTCTCCACATTTTAACAGGATGTCGATGCATTTAGCCATGTGAAGCCTCATAGCAGACAGACTGACGTTGTTGATGATGATAGTAATTCTGTCGTGGCATAAGGTTGCAGTTGCAGAGCTCGCAATGGTCACTGGTTGTTGAGGACACCGACAAAATGTTTTGTCAGTATGTGACCTTTAGCCATTATGCAAGAAATTTATCAAGTATAAAAAGTTGCATTATCAATTTTGAAGCAAGTTACTCTGCTTACCAGAAATTAAAGCAGCACATTACTGCAATAGCTGTAAACCTTTTTATTAAACTCGCCATACTGTATTTCCTCTACTAGAAGCCGGGGTCTAATGGCATATACCATAGAGTTAATGATACATAGAACTATGGTACATTGCATCAATATGACATATTACGCACCAGTACGTATGACATATATCGTATGTGATTATGGCATCTGAACGTCCAAAAAAGCAAAATGTTTCACTTTGCTGTAATAAATGCAATACCTAGAATATTAGCGTTTTAAAATATGTGTTTACTGGTGAACCGGGTTATTGTAATACAAGCCCGGGGCTTCTCTTAGAGAAAATACGGTATATGTTCATGTGTTTTGTTGCAGTATTTTGCATTTGTTCTTCAGTTAATGTATATTTTATAATTGATTTTTTAAATAAGTACTGTCTAATGTTTATCAAAGTTTGTAATGTAAGACATGCTTGTACTGTCTATTGTATTGTTTGTCTAACGCATTCCTATAGCATACTGTGATAACTGTGTGATGGCAGTATCATGGCAGCTGGGCATGGTGGAACGTGAGATCAATGAGTTACTACAAGGCAGTGCAGCTCAGCAGGCACAGCATTCAGCTCACAGGCCGTCAGCATCAGACACAGAGAACAAGGCTGGTCCAGCAGCGGGGAGTCTAGTACCACAGCGAGAGATCAGTGAAGATGATATCTGTCCTATCTGTCAGGAGAAGCTGCTTGCCAGCCGTCAGCTGGTCACGTTTTGCAGGTCAGATTTCATCTGGGAGTGATTATTGCTAATCAACTTTATTACGATTATACATGTGCCATTGCTCTGACGTTCCACGTGCCACTCTTGAGCATTTTTTTATTGCTGTGAGGCTGTGACCATGATTTTAATGCGTGATTTTGCTGCTCAGCTTTTACGGGATATTTTCATGATGCATACCATCCAGAATGCATTTAAACAATGCTTATGCCTTTATCTGTGCCCATCTGACACAACTTTACATCGCAAGTGGTAGTCGAGCGTGATTGCCGCATTTGTTGGGATAATGGGACAGATAAACTGACAGAATGAATCACAGACAGATACTGCACCCACCCAAAAACATAATGTTTCCATCACCTGTCTCGGTGGCAGAGACATCAAAATGAAGTTTGTAGATCAACGCATTCGTGATGATGTTCTGTATATCTGCATTGCTATGATACTGCTACTGCTATAAGGAATGTTTTCTTTCACTGATGTGAGTAAGTAAGAAGACTTCTAAATTGCTTCACAGAATGACATGCTCTCAGCGCCCAGATGAAGATGTCTTCTGCTGTTGCTTTAACTGTTCGTAGCGGAATTCATGTCACACAGAGGGTAAAAAGTAAAAAAGGTAAACAGGATATAGCAGTTCGTAAAACTTACCTCACCGCTACGGGGTATCACATACCATATGGGATCACAGTGTTATCTGCCACCCGGCAGAGGTGACTTTCCCGAAGGGTGGCAGATTGTTCCACAAGTGCGGCTGGTGATAGATGCTGGCCTCAGCTAAACAGTGTATGCATGTATGATATGTACAGACATGGCTGTGGCAACAGTGTACACTTGAAGTGCATGAAGGTTTGGGCAGAACATCAGCTGCAATCAACAGGTCAGGCTACCATTGAATGTCCATTCTGCCGCGAGGACTTTGGGCCACTGTCAGCACTTAAGGCAGAGCTACGTGGAGCAACACGGACGATGATTAAACGACCGGAACATCACGGAGTTGTATGTTATGAGTGCCATGTCACACCCATTGTTGGCAAATGCTACAAGTAAGCAAATGAATTTTGTGCACAAGTAATCTGTCACTAAGTAAGTAAGTAAGTAAGTAAGTAAAACGTGAATTTATATAGCGCATATCATTTTGAAAAAACCTCTAATGCGCTGGGCATGATCCATTTGTTGAGACCTGTTTCAGATTTGTAATGAAACCCATCTTGGTTTCACAGTGCTAATGGATCGTATAGTTTCGTCTCACCCACTTTCCATGGCAACAGAATACGCAATATGGATTGAGATTGTATTACAGTACCTTACATGTTATTACAGGACTGTGTAGGGCAATAAAAACATGCGATATGATAGTATACTGCAAAACGTCATGAAACTATGAATTTGGTTCCAACCGGCAGTCCGGCATCAACAACCACACGTCATATAGCAGTTACCAGATTTCATTTTAAAAAGTTTAAAGCTGATAGCAATCTCCAGTGTGGAATATGCATGATAAAATACTATACACATATTTTTACTATCATGCAACCTTAAACGCAGTGGTGTATAATACATGAGCATTTTGCACACGTAGATGCCGCCACTGTGATGTGATGCGTGGAGTTTTTAGTTTCACAAATTGATCGCACAAATTCACTGAAACTGACGTGAAACCAGTTTCGTATTCAACAAAATGGATCACGCCCTAAGTGTTAGTATTCTTGGACCATGATGTGATGTAATGTAATGTCTATCCACATAATTGAAGGAATGTTTTTTTTTGCAAAAATTGTGTGACAGTTCCAGCAGATGTGAAAACATATGAGATTTGGATACTGTGTAACTGTGATACTGGTTTTTCAGTTCATAAATGGTGGAAACTGCATTTAATTTTTGCCATATCTGCTTTAGTTGTAATGCTGATGTATGCCAGCAGGCTGCGTGTTGTGATAGTTAGATGTGAAAGTTGTTGAACTTTGTTTGTTGACAGATGTGTCATGTGTGCCGATGTTTATCTCTGTCAGTCGTGCTTCCGTGGTCCTTCTCATACGCAGCATCGCTTTCGCTATAAAGAGGCTCGTTACTTATTTGTGGCAGTGTCATTGCAATCTAATTGTTTGCAAAATAGTGATGTTTGCTTAGCTACTGGCATCAGATTGTTATTTGGCACAACTATGTGTTTAAAATGAATCACTTAATTCTGATGGTATCACGTAGTGATCATCGTTGGCTCATAATATCATATCAGAAATTTTTAATGCGCCCATTACTAAGAGAACCTAGACTGTAGATGCATTACAAAAATCAGCCAACAATTTAAACATCAAGAACAACACAAAAATCAACAAATGTTAAAAACTTGACTAAAAAGTGTGATTTCAGCAGTTTTCGGGCTAACTTTACTGCCCTGTAAGAATAAAGCTAGAGGTAAACACCTAGGCCTAAAGATTATTAATCTGTTGAGTTTGAACAGTTTCAAACACCTATTTAATAATTCTTGATATTGTATTTCGTATTGTCCAGGCCTGTTTTGTCACAGGCAACTTATACTTCTGTTGTATTCACAGTGAGAGACGGGGCTTGTGTGAGAGACTGAGTCTGTGAATAGCAGTCTGTATAATGTGACTGGGTAGAACAGAAGCCATCACAGCGGTGGCGTGAAGCTGGTGATCGCAATGCTGGCATTCTGCCTGGAGCAGTCATCAGTGACCTGATGCAGCGAGATCTCTCAGACCAGGACTATGAGCTTCTGCTTCAGCTTGACAAGTCGGCGTTTTACTGCCTATTTGCAGCTTTTTAACCATCATATTTTGAATTTTCTTAGAGACTGATTGATCAGGCACCAGTTGTAGAATTTCAAACACCAGTGGAGGCTGTATGTAGTAACAAGAATACAAGGAAACTTTCATGCAGTTTGGGTTTTTCGTTAGACTTCACTGTAAAAGGTTATAATGCTCTTACAAACAGTAACTGGCTGGAAGCAAGCACCTCAACGTCACACTTTGCCCATGCCTTTATGAGCAGAGGAAGCTATGGTATTATGACATCTTACATTAGACCTTAGGCCTTAGGCAGTCCATTCTTACAACTCATTTCAGAGAGTGAGACAGACGTCATTCCATGCCGTGTCCATCTGTTCAATATATCAGTGTTTTTAAGTGTAATGTGTGATTGACCTTGGTTTTTTGGCAGGAACCCAGTAAAGTACCTGTTTCGCTGTTATGACAAACTGATGTAAACTGTGTTGTTAGCCAATCAACATCCGAGCCGAGTGACTTGACGGAGGCGACAGTTTCTCAGTTTCGTAAAACGCGCGTGTCAGCTGGTAGTATGCTGCTGACACCCGGCCAGCAGTGCCGTGTATGTCTGCATCAGTACAGCATCGATGACGTTGTCCGCTATCTGCCCTGTCAGCATCACTTCCACCGTGCCTGCATCGACCAGTGGCTGCTGCATCGACACCCAACATGCCCTGTCGATGGCATTGTTTATACCAACGAGTCTGTGCGACTGCTGCATAGGGCACAGCAACGACGGTCTGTCGTCAAATCCTATGTAAACAGTAGAAAATCAGTAATTATTAGGGCTGTACCGAATATTCTATTTGTATTTTATTCCGGTCGAATAATGTTTTTAGTGTATTCGTATTTGGCCGAATAATACTGCTAAAAGTAGACCAAATACGAATAGTCATTAATTTGCACTGCAGTAACACCGGCTAGCCGTGACAGTGACTGGTCAGCAGCAGCAGCCGTTTTCAAAGCAGCCATTTGTGATTTGATCTGCTGTACGCTGTGACTGTAAATTAGTTTTTAGTGAGTTTAATGACTTTGTGAGTAGGTATGTATTTTTAGAGTCATACTAATAAAATGATGACGATGAATGTGAATGAATATTTAGTATAAGTATGATGGTGCATTAATGATCATGAATGACAATGACATTGCTTCTAAGTTCAAAGCAACTATTCGTATTCTATCCATATTCACCCAAATAATAGTTTTAAATATTCGTATTCAGCCAAATTGTCAAGACCCCATATTTGGTACAGCAGCCCTAGTGACCATTAAATATGTTATAGGGCCTGTCATGAGATCTTATCAACTGCTATTGCAGCTATTGGTTTTATGCTGATTCTCATAAATAAACTAAATAAATAATATTCATTGTTTTAGTGTTTAATTACTTCTATTTTTATTACTACTCATGTATATGGTGTGGCTCATTTGTTGGCCTCTTAGTCATCCACTGGCTGAGTGGGTGTTTTGGGTCATATTCAGTAGTGATTCCAGGATGAAGTAACTAGAGAGCTATTTTATAGACCAACTGATTTTATTACAGATTTATTTAATTTTAATTAAAGGCTTCATTTTCTTGAGAGAATAAATCCTAATTGTCTCCTTTCCTCATAATGCAACTGCTAATTGTATTTTATTAGGCTGCGTCGAATGCATGAGATGCAGCCTATACTTACCGATGACAGTAGTGTCTGTTAGTCACTCGGTGTGGGTTCCGTGGCTTAGAATAGACCCACTCCGTCTCCTGGCCGGATGTCGTAAGAGGCGACCAAACCAGGCACTCCTCAACCTCCGTGGCCTCATCTGATTACTGATGATGGACTGGAGTGAAGGAGGGAACATTCGGAAGAGGGGCCTTTCGTGGAAACTCTTCCGCAAAAACTCAGCTTTTTGCAGCTGACAGACAAACCAGTCATGGTTCAAAGAAAAAAGAAACCTTCAGGCGCCCAACGGAAGCGTCTGACGAAACAGAAAAAAACCACCATATAACAGTTAGAGACCTGCTGAGGTTTTTAACATCCTCAAGGAGGTTTTCATGGTGCCCTGGTAAGAAATACCAGGGGCTTTACTGGGGGATTGACTATGGGCCCATCTGCGGCCTGGTTCTACGAAGGACAACTTCGCATCCACCGAAACTGAAAACTGGTGTCTGTCAGTCTGTCACGCGGCGGCGCATCGGGGTCACTTGGTGCAGTCTTTGCCAAATCACTTTTGGCCTCTTGTTTACGTTGATTATCTGACACTTTGGCACCTTGACTGTGGTAAATTTTTGATGTCTTATGTAGGCTGACTCTGAATAGTTTTAACAGAATACAGCTCAGTCTTTGGTATCAGCACTCGCAGTATTGTATGCATTTTTATTAATTGTTTTATTTGATAAATTTTTCACTTCGTGGCTTCTCTTTCTCAGTTTTTATGCTGCTTCAGTTTGTGTTGATTCTGTACAAATGTAACAGTATTAAGTATTTATTTCTGATAGTTGTGTGTGTTTGGCAGACGTGAGAAGGATTCCGATTCTCAGTCAAGAAACAATAATAACACAGCTCAGAGCAGAAGGCAGAGCTCATTGCCGGCATCCGGACTTCATCTTGAAGTTCCTTGCTTTGCCGTGGGACCACCTGCCACTTGCGAGTCAACCAACAGAGTAGTGTTGACTGACCATTGCTCTGCTTTGTCCATGCCAGCTAACAGCATTTCCAGTGTGCAGACACAGCATTCCGATATTGAGAAAGATGCAGAAGAAGATGTTATTATTAACGCCAACATCCCTGATGAACTAGCTGCAACTTTATCAACAGCAGTTTGTTTGATAGATACTCGACAGAATGTAACTGGTGATTTTGTACCTGCGTCGTTTTCAAGTCAGGCTTTAATGAATGATGTAACTGTAAACGATGATTTACCATTCTCACAGCAGCTCAGCTCCTCTGATATTTCCGGTGTATCAGCATCAGCTAACAGCAACAGATCAGTGGTGAGGCGAGACAAATCACAAAACAGAAGAATATCACATGACAGAGCTCATCCTTTGCCGTTTACATCTGCACAATTATTGCCCACTTCACATGCCTCCACTACCGCAGACTTGCTCAAGTAATAGGCCCCTAATAATTATATATGTTTATTTCTGCGTTAGAAGTAGATAAATAAGTAACTGTGTATTACTTTGAAATGCTGATGTCAACAGTAGTACTTTATATCACTTGACTGTAACTGCTTTGCTGAACTTCATGTGTGATAATCGTGTATCATTCTCACGTTCACGTTATGCCTAACAAATTTATTCTCAGGTCATTATATATCTTTTAACATGTTTCAAAAATTGTTATCGGTATACTCGCAGATTTAGCTTTTAATCAGGGTCTGCCTTTTGAGGATATTTGTGTCTAAAATTTGGAGCACTTTGATGATTTCTGTAGCAGCTTAAGACTGTTGGGGCTCAGGGCCCCTTAGCTGAGTGGTCGTTTGTGTTATCATTGTGATGCTGGCATGAGTTGGTGTCTACATGTCTACAGACAGGCATGTACATATGTATGTGTGTGTACTTGTCTGTTGCATGCAGCTTGCTGGGATCTTGTAACACAGCTAACAGTCGACAGTCAAGGTCTGCGGCTCACTCTTCACGGCATTCACATCGTCTAGCTGCTGAAGCCACATCTTCTATACATTCATCTCACACTGTTGATGACATCATGCTGGATATGACGTCACAACCACCTGCTACACGTTCCGCCCTCGCAGTGACTCGACGACTAATACACACCGGCTAGTACTTGTAGTAACTCTTGCACATCGTCAGTCTTCTCTGTACAACTTTGTGGTTCTCTTCTTGGCAGTACTTAGTAGTTTTGTTTTTAATTTACTCTGCATGTATTTGTATAAATAACTAGCCATTCTGCCCGCCAAGTCGGGGATTACATAACAAGCTCTGTCCCCACCTGTCGCCCACCCAAGGCCCCCGATTTCCGTACCCATGTGTAGTGTGCATGCCGACCTGTCAGCACCAACGCCTGCCTCTATTGCGTCTGCGTCCCTCCCGTTCCCGAGTCATAAGTGAACAAACATACATACTTAGGCCTGTGTAGAGACAGACACGCCAACAGAATAGATGAACTCGTTTAGGTTGCATGACGAAAAACATACGTCCCACTGAAATCCCGCACTCCTATCCAAGACTCCTCGCCAAACTTTTTTTGCACCTAAAGCTATCCTAAGGGCACCCTGGAGCTACCCTGAAAATTTGGAGACGTTCGTTTCAGCCGTTCCCAAGTTATAAGTAAACAGACAGACATACACCCACAGAACTTTATACACTGTGAGTGAGAAAAAAGTTAGCCAAAATGTTTTTATCATATTTTTATAAAGCTCGATTTTGATAACATTTGGTGCATAGTATCCTGAATAAATTTGCTACTCAACAATGTACACGTTTTCCATTTCACCTAAATAGTGTCTCTACAATACCGTGTATATATAGATAATATGTCGTCATGTTTCGTCAAAATTCTGTAAAATTTATAATCACAATTTGCTCACGATTCTTAACATTTGTTTCATATTTGTGGAACATAGACTACCAGTGATGAGATGCATAGTGGAGTTTAGCTGAACATCAGCTAACCCAGTTGAGGAGACTGTGACCAAACTGGGGCACAATACTCTGCCACAGAGTAGCAGATGTCCTGGGAGTCTCGGCATTGGCACCCCAGTTAGAGCCAGCTAGCTTCATCAGCAGATCATTGTACTATTGTGCTAGCTGACATTGCTATCTTGCAACTTACATCTTTGCAGTAATAGAATGCGTGCATTATACAACAAGTCTTTCTGCTTCGTGGTTTTATCTTAATCTGTAGATAACATTTTAAATAAGGATTTAAAGCTAAGATGTCTTGTGTGGTACATCGTGTGTGGTCATGAGTGAAATATTGCTGTACAGGCGCAGGCCGTGGTCGGGGTTGGAGTCAAGGTCGAGTTCAAGGTCGAATTCGCTTGCAGTCGTTACAAGCTCCTAGTCAGCTGACAATGCAATGTCATCCCATCTGTGTCAGTATCACTATTATCATCATTGTATCAACCTAACTATAAGTTATTCTTCTGCTTTTGGCATATTATATTTCATAAGTGAATCAAATGAAATAAAAAATTAAAAGATATTTTTTAACATTGTGTGTGTGCATTACCTTTCAAGGTCTTCAGCAGGCTCATTTGTGGTAACATAGTTCCTTGTTACATATAGAACGTTTTTTCAATTACTGGAACAATTTTGGCTGTTCTTCTGTTGGCACATTAACATGATAATTGTGTATAATGCAGCATGATGTAATGGCACTCCCGAGTTGTTTTAGTGCTGTTCTAGTGGCAGTAGAGTCGAGACTAATCAGGTGTCATTGTGTCTAACACTCCAGAAAACAAAGCCAGTTGGAGCTGGCACTAAATATCAATTTGCAATTTAGCTGCATTGGCCTAGCGTGTTAGCCACTAACTTTGAAAACATCGAATGAATGTGCACATAAACTGTCACTGGATATTTCTGTAACAGAACGTGAAAGACTTGTACATTGGCAATAACCCAACAACATGTCTTGCCGAACTCTCAGAGGAACAGTTTTCAAGACCTCAGCCAGCCGTACGACAAGGTTCTTCAATACTTCAGCGTGGTCAGCACAGCAGGCCTCGAGGTGACGTGGGTCGGCGTCAGCATGTAGAGCCACAGGATCTCTCTGTACTGGGCAATACACTTACCACTGACTCCGACGGACTATAGCATTGATGAAACTGGTGCTCGCTAACTGTTGAATTGTAAATCAGTATTTTAAAATAACAAAGAAAAGAAAACAGAATGATCATGATAAGTGGAGCTAAGAAATGTGAAATATATCCTTTCGTTACATTACATTTGGTGCTGATATAAAACAATTTGAGTTGAAATGCAGTTCGTGTGAAATAATTAACAGATGTTGTTAATTTGCAACGTTCAGAATACTTTTTCACATTTCTGTATTTTTAAATGAAGACAATAACAGGTCCGTGGTCAGTTACAATTCTGTAATTTGACATACTTTACTTAGTGGACTAATATTCAGTTTATACAAGTGTTTCATTATGCTTTTCCATACTTTCCATACTTTGCGTGTAAAGAATCAGAGTCTGTAAACTACTCGGCTTCATATTTGTTGTAAAGGCCTTGGCACAGATTCTGTGTGTATAAATGCTGGTCCTGAAAATTCATGTTACTGACCAGATTGGGTTTTGGTCACAGTGGGACCCTTACGCTGTGTTTGGAGGCGGTTGTCTTGCATGATGCTTCTTATCTTGTAACACTGTGGAGTGGTCCTGGTGGGACTGAGGTCTGATCTTGACGACGAACTGGCTTCCTTCAGTGCTTTGTCACTGTTGGTTGGGTCATCTGGCCTGTAAAAACCGTCCATGAACTGACCTATAATGTGTCTTCACGCTATAAGGAGTGACATCTCGTCACTGCGATCGACGTCGTTTTAGCTCTTACTGTACATCTACCGAAACTCATTAGGCTCTAGACTTAAACTATTCGCAAATTCTGCTTATTTTTCCAAACAACAAAATAGCGTTCGCCTACAGCATGGCAACGTATCGACACAGTGTTGTTTAGCCTTTACTTTGTGCCATATGAACCATTCTATGATCAACAGAAATGATACGACGGAATGACAGGTATACGTTTGCGAAAATACGTTAATTTTTAGTTCCAAATTTATCTGCTCTCCATTTGAACACCATGTCAGAAAAAGCTCG
>Ga0126335_1001415_pt1 | contig 13370 bp, 11 predicted proteins | sample OlaspJWI45metaG_FD_108409 | JGI IMG/M metagenome (GOLD analysis project Ga0126335, IMG submission 108409) | Marine gutless worms symbiont microbial communities from Oahu, Hawaii - Olavius sp. 1 OAHU.JWI-45 metaG | ecosystem: Host-associated > Annelida > Digestive system > Unclassified | place... | reverse complement strand
TCAGTCTGTCAGGTGCTGTCACCATCACCGTCACCCGCGTCCCTGCTGACAGTGATGGTGACTGTCCCTGATGGAAGATTCACGACTTTAACAAATCAACATATTTTTATTTCAGATTTTACAAGTACTGACATAGAAAGACTTAAATGCTGATGATCAATGCCCACAATGCTGTACAATGTAGGCTACAGTGCCAACAGTGACGAAACCCAGAAGCAGAGCAAAACGTAAAAACCTTGCAACTATGACGTACACAGGAGCTGAGTATATTTTTTGCTAGATGAGACGAGCTGCGCAACGAAACGACGACTAGGGACAAGCATGTGATCACGATTATTCTTCAGTTGAATCATCGTGATGAAAGCAACGCATGAACGTCAAAAAGGCAAGCGGCATCGTACATAATGCGGAGTGGTTGTTGAGACTTGAGAGGCTTTAATGTGGTGTGTGCGGTTATCGCACAATACAGGTTAACATTAACAGTCATAAAAATACAGTAGGTTATCAAGATAGGCAGCGGAACGGAATATACAGAGCACAAACAGCCGTGTTACATCACTGTCAGTTAGAGCAGGGCGCTGACACACGACTGACTGATGATCCGGTTCACCACCAGTCAAACCACAATCAACCACACACTATACACAGTTACACGCTACCGGATGTAGTTACTGCAGCCTGCCAGCATCTGACATTTGATAAACAAAACACAACCAGCAACACTAGCTATGCAAGTCCACGAGGTCAAGTAACTTCACCATGCAAGCTGTAACTACAATTTCTATCACTTCAGCAATCACTATCTGCATTGTTCTAATTAGCCACTACACATACATACACTATGAAAAACTGAGACGTAAACAACGTGTCTTGTCTTCACACACCGTACACGTCGCATCAGATGCAGACTATTGCAACCGATGATTCTGGCGTCTGTCTGTCTCGCAGTTTTGCTGAACAGATCGAGGTCCTGCGTGGGGTGAGGACTCTTGAGGGCCCAAGGAACATGGTATTAGCTGGGGTTCAGATCCCCCACACTCCCACAGCGAGGGCAGGAAGAATGCAATGCGGCCTTTGCAGACGGCAGAACAGTATTTGAATAAAAGGAAAAGTAAGTCTCAATTTCTTTACTCAAGTAAAAGTAAAAGTAACTAAGGAAAAAGTTACTCAATTAATTGAAGTAAATAGTAACTTCTGTGAAAAAAAACTTTTTTCACTTACTGCAAACATTTCACCATTACTTGCTAGTAACACAGTACAATGCTGTAAACCGTCTACTGGGTACAGAAACTACAAATCTGAGTCTTGGTGAACTCAATGAGCGATCATGACGCTATACACGGTAGGCCTACATCGCGAGGCAGGAAGACAATTTGCATAAACGACGGGAGGGGTGGTGCAAGTCGACATACTCCATCACGATATCAAATCTCAGGACTCAAGCATGGCATTTCTTCTTCAAACTTGTAAGGATTGACACATTTTAAAAAGTAACGAAGTAAAAGTATAAGTAAATGGCGAAAAAGTTACTTCACTGCAAGCAAAAGTACTCTCGCATTGGAGTACTTTGTTACTTTAAAAAAGTAACTAAATGTTACTCAAATATTGAGCAGGTATTGTTTTTGGCGGCGTCTGCTGGTGCGTCTGTCCACACAAAATCTCGAAAACTGATCAGAAATTGGTGTAACTTGGTAGGGATATGAACCATGGTGAACGCTAGAGGTGGTTGGAAGTTGGTGACATGATCTGACCTTGACCTTTGACCTTGAGAGCTATTTTCGTACTTATTTAAGCTATAACTTTTGAATGGCTTGACCTAGCAACTTCGTTTTCGGTTTAGAGATATGTCTTGAAAATAACTATGGCCCGATTCAGTTTCAAGGCATTTAAAATTATCTTTCTGCAACAAACCGCATTTCTGCACTTGCTCAAGTTGCATTTTTGCTGCGTTTAATGCGTTCTTTTTTCAACTCCTTTCTTCTGAGACCGAAATGTGCCAACGCAGTCAGAATCACGCCGCGTCTGAGTGAGTAATGAGAAATATAGGGACGCAACTGGCACGCAGCTGGTATGGTATGCTGTGCACTGATGAATGGCTGAGTTCTGTCTACGTTCTGCAGTCCCGACTGCTTGCTAGTTGTTTGGCAATTAATCATCAAACAGCTCGAGACGAGCTACAGCACGCAGCGGTGCGACCGGATATGACGTCATCGTCGGGAAATCACGGACTTACAGGGTGGGACTAACCTTAGTTACCTTACTGTTAGGTCAGTTTGTTTCTCTGACTGCACCGGTAGAAAATCGAACGCAGCGCCTACATACAACTCTCAGTGGCGCCTGGGTGGCACTGGCCACTGCGTAGCACTGAGTGTTGCATAACGCACACACCAAGCAGCCAGTTTCAGCAGTCCGCTCTCCCTCTCTCCTCCATCCTCGCAGCCTTCAACTAAGCTGCACTGCCAGACGACGCTTACTCACATCTCATTCACAGCAGTAGTACTACACAGCATGCCCGGCAGCACGATGCTGACGACCTTCCAGACCGGCCTCTTAGTCCCCAGTTGCTGCTGCTGATACGGCAAACGCGACGGACCGGACCGACCGACCGGCGCCTTCATCTGTACGCATTCGCTGCGCTGATTATGCCTACACTGTCGGTTTGTGACCCAAATGTAAGACGTTGATCTAAGGTGTCTGGTGACATGCACTGTTTCCACTTCTCTGAGGCGGCCTGGTAGTACGGTTGTCCAGAAGCAGAAATTGATCTGGCAATATTGCTTTCCTCGTATACGACAAGCTGAGCCTTAGTTATTGACAATTAAGTCCTGACATTCACGAAATTCTTTACATTACTGACTTATGAACTGACAGTCGGATTATCAGTCAGCGAGAACTGGGAGTGAATGACTTGGACATCAAACCAATAACGCACAGTACACTCACTACACTGTACCGTAATCTACTACAACGGCGTCTGCAAGGCGCCTATGACCGCCCATATCCACCAGCAATATACAACAAAGTAGCACAGCAATAATTCCACAGTGACGCACGTGCCTGATGGGTGGGCACATTGCTATCTCTCGCCATGGCATCTCAGTCAGTCCAGTCACTTCATCCAACCCTCAACACAATGTCGTCCAGGCCGCCCACAACGCACCGGTCGGCTATAAACACACAAATTCTAGATTCCACGTCATGCCACGCCACTGACGTTAACCTTTCGACACTCAACATTCCACGTCGTTATGCTCCATGCAGCCGCCGCACGGGGTGGGGGGGGCACCCGTACAGCCACATCACGACTGGTCAGTCCAGCACTGCATCAGTCAATCCATCCATTCATCATTCAGCTGCCTCTGCCTGATGGAAAGGCAAGAAAATAAATGCACCTAAACAGACAGGATATTAAGTACTGATGTTGTCCACTACCGGCATAGGCTTGCAACTGGAGTCGATAAAAGCACAGAACTTGTAACACAAGCAGTCGAAATGATTTATAACCAGCTGACCATAACAACACACAAAAATCTATGAATTATTACACAGAAACTACATGCTGCATAGCCCATTAAGTCACAGTAAACTTACATGTTATGGTATTTACCTGCACGAACGCCAGCTAAACTGGCAAAGCAGGTATGTTTTGCTGCTGTCTGTCTGTCCATGCACAATCTTAAAAACTACTGCTCAGAAACCCATATAACTTGACAGTAATCTCAATCATCGTAAATGCTAGAAGTGATTGTAACTTATAAGTTGGTGACATCTGACCTTGACCTCTGACCCTGAGTTAGTGTAGTTTCATATTTTTCTAATCCAGGCCCTTAACTTCTGAATGCACTGACCTAGTAGCAACTCCACTTTAGTGCAAATGTACATAGTCAGACTCAGAATACATAGGTCATGTTGGAGTTTGAAAGTCATAGAATCAAGGTCAGTTATGTCAGCAAAAAGCAGAAAGCAAAAATGCAAAAACTACCGGCCAGAAACTGACGTGGCTTCATAGGAATGTGTATTAAGGTGAACGCTAGACAAGGTCACCATAATCTATCTTTCAAGGTCAAACCTCAGGGTTTGACATTGAAAGTTATTTACATATTTTTCTAATTCAGAAGCTAGCTTTTGAATGCCTTAACCTAGAAACTTCCATTTTTATAACATGCAAGTACATCTTCAGACTATGTAAAATAGCACGTAGCTGCCTTTGTCCCAGTTCATAGATATCTTGCTTGCAATGTCGTCACGGTACCATGACAAGAAACAGAAGAACTGAACAAGTTTCTTCTCATAAAGGCCTCTGAGAGACACCAAAACATCAAGAAAAAACCATATGGTTGTACATGACGTAATTAGTTAAGTGTTAACCAATATAAAAATATGTTTAATGACCTGCTCCTGCTTAACTGTAACTGCTATAACCATTAGCAACAAACCACATGTTTATATTCTACATAGCACTGCACTCATTGCAGCATTCGTTATGCACAGTTTTACAATACTGTACATGCACTACAAAAATAAGGGAAGTTCTCTACCTATGCAGTGCTACATGCATACTGTGTTCAAGCTGATACATACAATACAAATAAGTTGCCACAACCCCACATCAATGCTGATCTGTCATCAACCAAAACATCACTTGCAGCATGCCAACTGCCTTACTTGACAAATGCCTTGTTACTACCAGTGCAGCATAAACCACAGGCCACTCGTCTCCATCCAGCTCTGTCTTGCACTGACGTCTCCATCTTCCTCTAGCTAAACCCGAAGCCCACTGTCCACATTTCCCTCTCCAGATCTCTTTTCCAAGTGTTTCTCGGTCGTCCTCTTCCTCTGTGGCCTTGTGGCATCCACTGTAGCACTTGTTTGACAATGCTGTCATCGCTTCATCTCAGTGTGTGTCTGATCCAGTTCCATTTTCTTCTTTGAAGTTGTTCTAAGTCTGGCTGTTCATTCATTTTCTTGTCTGGCCAGTGTATATAAGACTGTCCAGGACTCAGATGCATAAGGTAAGACTGCTTTCACACTGCAGTTGAACATCTTCACTTTTGTTGCTCTTCCAAATATCGGAGAAGTCCACAGTTTGTCCATGGCTCCGAAAGCTAACCTTGCTTTTCTGAGACTGACAGTGCATCCAGTGGCACTTACTACACTTCCCAGGTAAGTGAACTCTTCCACTTCCTCAACTGGCCCTTTTGTCAACATAACTCTCTATGGGCTGAACGTCTACACTTTCATAAGTTTGGTCTTGTCCTTGTTAAGCCAACTGTAGCTGCCACTTCTTCCAAACATCAAGTTTTCTCTTGTATGTGGTCGAAAGAGTCAGACAGTAGTGCCAGATGATCTGCATACTCCAAGTCTTCTAAACTTCTTGCTGAAATCCAACGAATACCTGTTCCTTTGCCATCCACTCTGTCTTGTGACCCAGTCAATAACCAGTAGGAACAATTAGGGTGATAACATGCATCCCTGCCATGTGCCAGTTTCACTCTGAATGGCTCAGTTAGCCCACCTCCATGGATCACTCTGTATACTGAATCCCTGTACTGACATATGATGATGTTGATCAGTTTCTCTGGTATGCCGTGGTGTCTGAGGATTTTCCACAGTCTGTCTGTCGACACTATCAAAAGTCTTTTCAAAGTCAATGAAGTTAATGTGTGGGGCAGACTGATGAATTCCACTCTATCGACTGTTCGATAATGATTCTGAGTGTTATGATCTGGTCAAACAAGATCTGTGTTGGTGAAAACCTGTTTGTTCCTCCCATAGCTTGCTGTCTAATGCTTCCTTCAGTCTTTCTAATATGATTCTGTTAAGCACTTTGCCAGCAGTGACCAGCAAAGATATTCCTCTATAATTATTACAATTCTGACTAATGTATTTCCTCTAGTAGAAGCTGGGCCTCAAATAAAAGATGGGTCTCTAACAGAAGCCAAGGTCTAACGGCATACCATAGAGCTAATGATACACAGGACTGTGGTACGTTGTGTACGTATTATGTATCAGTACGGGATTATGGCATCCGAATGTTCACAAAGCGAAAAACTATCACTTTGCAGGAATAAATACAACGTTGAGAATCTTGGTGTTTTAAATACATGTTCACCAGTAAACTGGGTGGTTTTAATAGAAGCCAGGCCTCTAATACAAGCCGGGTCTCCAATGCAAGCCGGGGGTCTGACAGTATGTGACCTTCTTGCCATTCCCACGGCACTTCCTCCTTTTGCCAGATGCATTCCAACTGTACTTTTAGTACGTCCACTAATGTATTTACGTCTGCTTTTAGAATAGAATCTCGGTTAGTATCCCGTAAGGGCCTGCTGCTTTACCGTTATTCAACAGTCATACAGCTTTGCTAATTTCATCGAGTCACAGTACTACAAACTTAGAGTACACGTTGTTGCAATTACTCCTTCATTGACTTTCACGCCTTCCAACAAACTGCCAAATGTGAAGAACGAAAGAACGTCAATACAAAAACCATAACATTTAACATGCATAAGAAGTCAATAACCAGGATTAGAATTTAGATTAGAGTAAGGACTAGGATTAGGGGCACGTTGGTGTTATACAGTATCTGTCACACTTCTAACATTATATAAATCCCACTGTCCAAAGAACAAAATGTGTGAAGGAACAAAAAGTCCATAAACTATATGACCATCTGATTACCACATATGGTAATCACAGATACCAACTGGAAATAGTCTGTGGTCTCACTATCTGTTTGTCAGTGCATCTGTTCACTCACTTTTGACCGCTCAGAATGACACAAAAAACTGAACAGTAAAATGAAGAAAATGCAACACTTACCAAATTCAACAAATTCCGATACATTTTTCTCGCGACGTAGAGCTGAGCTGCAGCACTCATCATACAGTACAATGAGAATATCCAGCAGCGTTTCCACACTGAACGCTTGGCCGTGACTGTTTACAACTCCATTCACGAACAACTCTTCCAGACACCGAAGGCGATCTAAAGCTTCCATGTGCTCTGGTGATGACGCGTGCAGTTCCAAACGTTGACTTCAATGCATACTATTACACGCCAAGAGTTAGTCTCTTTAGTAATCGAAACATGCAGAGAAATCCACGAACGAAAACCGGATGAGTTTTTCGCGTCGTAGACTATGCACTTATCGCAATCACAGAAGATATCTTACTGGAATTAAAAACTACTACCGTCTAAAATTCAACGTCAAATAAGAATATTTACGATTAAATGCCATGTTCTCTATATTAAGCACTACAAAAACATCTTTCAACTTACATTCGATTCGCCTGAACTAGTAAACAAAACATTTACACCTTCATCGAAGCGCTAGATCATACTCAGCTTAAACTACTAGTCTACTACTTCTACGGTGTGTCGTGTTTCCCAAAAGGTCGCTTGATTACAATATTCTAATCGAAGAAAAACTATGAAGAAAACTAAATGTTAATAAAATAAATTACTAAAACTATTACACTACGAATAGTACGTCATGTGAATGTTCACGAGATTGTAATTATGCACTCACTGATACTGCACAACCTCATGCAGACATGCACGACCTTCTACAAAAAGTGAGGTGAGTATGCTATTCTATTATCTCCGCCAAGGAGAAGGTGCAAAGTTATGTTTTATTTAACTGGTGTTTGTTTGTATGATTTATGCGTCTGCCAGCAACTTTACGTATTACGAATTTACGTAATAAAGTCTACTGATCAGATCTTCATGAAAATTTTACCAGAAATGTATATCTGAAGAAAGAAGCGAAGACGCGAAGGTTACATACCGGTATAAGAAAAAAACTACAACGGACGGATCGACACACGAATTAATACCCTGTACTGCTATCGTACCACCTGCAAAATTAAAATTTTACGTAGCAGTTTTAGCACAGCTGTTCAATTAATTCATGTCACTTAATTGTTTGGATACAACGATTTGAAACTGTTCTTAAGTTCAATCGAGATCGAGACTTGCAGTCGCCGACGTCGCCGCTTAAATTGACTAACTTCCTTCACTCGCCTAATGCATTTTTCGTCACATTTATCTCTCTGTGCGTTCTGTTCGGGTTACGGGTTTAACTTTGAATGCTTTGAGCAAGAAATTTCATTTTTGATGGTACAGAGGTGCGTTTTCAGAATATCTATTAGTCAATTTAAACTCAAGGTCATGGATAAAGGTCAACGGCCAGTGGCGTAGCAATACGCTGTGCAGGGTGTGTAATGCACACGGGCCCAGCGATCCTGGGGAGATGGGAATTTGCCAAACGTTGTTTTTTAAAAAATCTGAAATACCAAACCGAATGTGAATTTAAAGTCAACATTTATTTATCGAATTGTCATACCAGCAGCTATATTATATGATTGATTATGCACTTTTCCACTTTCAGTGACTTTAGTACGGCATACATATTCTTGCTGACGTTGCTAGTGACCGTTGCAACCTGAGTGACGGAGTCTTCATTCTCAATCCAGGGGCATAGATCGGTGGGGACCCCCAAGGCCGGCAATGATTAGGGTCGGGGGCGTGGCCACCTAATATTTCCAATGCATGTTTATTGATTCTGTATTTTATAGGACAGTGTGGCTCCTAAGTTAGGTCTAGTCCCTATTTTAGTCCACATACACATTTTCCAAAAATGTACAGCGCCAGATGTCCGATAATTGTTTCTGGCAGTTGAACAGTTGATTCGTTTGAGTCGAATCTGCCTGGTTCTGTCACAATACTGCTGAACAGTCTTTCAAAAGCAATTAATAAAATTTAACAGGATAACTATAGTTGACACAGTCAGTTCATTTTCAAGGTCATGTGTCCAAGGTCAAGGTCAGAGCAGCAAAAAAGTGGTAGCATGTAACTCAAAATACTACTGGCTGGAAATGGCTGGGGCTTTGCCGGAAATGGCTAGGGCTTGGTCGGAATAGCTGTTTCGATAACACTCGGAAGTAATTCGGAGCTTTTGAATTTTGACCTTGACCTTGAAACATTTTATTTTTTCAATTCAAGCTATAACTTTTGAATGCCTTAAGCTAGCAGCTTCATTTTCAGTGTGAGGGTACAGCTTTAGAATATCTCGGTCACCTTCGAGTTTCAAGGTAATGGGTTAATCTCAAGGTCAGTCGCAAAACAGCGGCATGGCACAGGTTTGTGCTCCCCTCAGACACAGTTTAATTTGATCTTTTATTTATTGTTAGGCGTCGCTTCCCGCTACGCAGCATTTTGCTATCGCTCGCCGCGTAAGGCAACATGAAGGTACAACTATTTCTCTGCTGCGCTGCACGACATGGTGAGAGATAGCAAAAGATAATACGGGCCCACTCAAACTTTGCTACGCCACTGTCAACGGCAGTGGTTGTCGTCAACTAAAAGACAATCGCGCGTAGGCCTACCAACAACTGAAGATCACGAAATATGCCAGGTTGAAGCGAAACAGAGCCTGCCAAGGGAAATGGATACACTTGAAAGACAACAGACTGAGACGTGTCACTTGTTACTTGTAGATGACGGGCTGTTGAAGCAAAAGCGAGTAATCATAAGATGGTATTGTGTTCATTAGAGGCCACCTGGTGCATTTGTTGAGTGTCCATCGTGCAGTCTCTGAGCACACCATGCTCAAGAACAGGTGCTCACTCAATTCACTGCCTACACTCCAAACAGAGATGACAGCCATGCCCGCAAGCCCAGACATGCATCTTCTATACACAATCATTTATCATAGATATCATTTTTACTGAGCAGCAGCCATGAGCCAAGACTTGCAAAAACACCATGATCATAACAGTCTGCATCACATGACATAACGGTCAGCTATAATATTGTCTTGTTCCTACTGACATGTCCATCCGTTTGTTTATTGTTGTGCTTTTAAACTGTCTACACTCTACACTGACAATTTCGTTACACTCGTCAGTCCTCTTTGCTTTCACAGCAATCCAACTGAAAAACAGTCAGCCGATTCATTCTTTGCCACATAACTTTCAAAATGGTCACAAACATGGAAAAATAACAAGTATACTGCATCATATAAGATGTTGCATGCAACACTGCCACAGCTCAGACACTGCACAGTTCATGCAGCAATACAATCAATATCGAACATGAAATCACAGACCGTCAGCATCATCTGTACTTTACAATGCCGTATTTTTATTTTACCTAACTACATAATGAACACATATCTCATCAAACAGCATCAAACTTCACAAACAGCCACCAAATGGAAATATTTATCACTTGCTAGACCAATATATACATTCCACATTATAATACCGACAGTAATTCACCGAAGCTCCTAATGACTGAACAGTGAATGGCATCAGAAATTAAACACCACCAAAACTTACAAAGGTCGAAAAATGGTCGTGAAGATTAGCGGCATTAAAACACAACTAATCATTTTGATCATTCTATTACTGGCAACGTCACTAGTTCTACCAGATTTTCTCAATCAGCTAGCTTAACATCTCCTCTAACAGTTACGGTGCACTAATGATGACAATTAGTTAGTTTCAATAGATAAATTAAACTTTTAAATATTTATTATTTCCAGCCCTGCTTACAACAAACGATGAATTTGATTAACAAAATAACTATAGAGGTAAAACAAAGACGACATAACTGCATTCTTAAATTTAAAAAAAAATGCAAAATGCATATACAGAAGATTTATGCAACCCAATTTCATCACTTATTACTCCAATGGTGAATTAAATACGGACAAATATCAAAAACTGAAAAAATTTATAACAAGAAATTAAATAATAATAAACACATAGTAAAACATAGAAGCATATTACACCATTAGGAATACCATTATGAAATGTATACAATTCTCCATTAAAATGTGATTGAATTTCTCCATCCACGGGATTATGTGGAATATGGCAAAACTAACAGCTGTAACAACAAGCAGAGTTATGCAACTCAAATATTTGTCGAAAAATCCATAACATTAAGAGTTGTCAAGGCATTAAATTTTTTTAAATCATACATAAATGCACTTTTAATGCACATTGCAGACTTGAGTAGTTCCCTTTACGGCAAATGCTGTATTAGCTGTTTTCAACTGCTATGTAAGCTGCTATTGTACCGCATTGCCCCAGCGGTTATTGGTCTCATTAGTGCATGTGGCCAGCGCATGGATGGTCCAAATTGGTGGACGTGACGGTCCTCTTAGTATGGCAATTAACTGTCCAGGCGTCCCGGCATATTTTTCAGACCAGCCTAGGCGATTTTGTGAAGTTTGTAGTACTATTTTTTACATTTTGGCCATTGCTTTGATTCTTTTAAACGTGTCAATTTTTTAACTGCAACTAATTTTTTAACATGTTAGTTAACACATCAATTTGACAGCCCTAACAAACATACACATACTGCCATGCTAAACTTGCCCTATGTGCAACATATCACAACATGGTGCTGCAAACAACTGAAACTTGCAACAGCAATACCATGACTGCAACATTTGTGCTCAGAGAACCTCATAGGTATTGAGATCTCCATGATATGCTGACATAAATTTCTTAAAGACAAATAAAATAAAACTTGACCAGTTGATCAGTTATGGGTTGCAATTTGTGACATACAATTTTAAAGGCAGCTGGAAGTATAGTATCATGAATAAAACATCAACTCTGATTGTAGTTCTATGCTGCAAGTTAGAAACTTAAGAACGCCACTCAACGATCACGCACAACCAGAAGCATCATGACACAAACAAACACCAATGACGAAAAAGAAATATTCATTGCCTAGAAGCAGAATGCTACAGTTCATTATAGTTCATCAGGCTCGTGGTTAGGATCGCTGTTTTCTGTTCTCCACGTCGAATCCTCATTGTCCGTGCCTACTACAAGAGCACAGAGCATTCCATCAAAGTGCATATCAACATAACAAAAACTACTATAAAGCAAAAGATGGCACGTTAAACAGGCTTGGCTCAATTTATATTTCTCAAATCAGTAAATGGCACTCGATCAGCTTACTAGCACACCGCATTTATCATTTTACTGTTTCACATTCCAGTAAAAGTTTGCAATAATAATGAAAAATCAAATGATTTTAATAGAATTAAACAACAAATGAGACTCAACTGGTAGAATACATAAAGTAATAATCAACATGAAGGATAACTCTATGCATATGCAACAAATTCACTGCCACAGCAAAGTTATTGGGGATAATTACCATTTTCTAAAATGTCCCTATCAAGCTTGTCTTTCATCTTGGTAGCAGCAGCATCAGCAGAACTTGCAAATTCTTCTGTAAAAGACAACCATCAAATATTAGCAGTAATAAAACATGCATCTTAATTGTGTCTTCTGGAATTATTATGGTGGTAGACAACAATGTACTGGTATTGATGATAATGATTCAGAAGTCAACTTGCCATTTCACACACAGCTGTTGCTTATAATCTGCATGAGTGAGTGCAGCGGCTTAACATCCCACTTATTTCAGGGACAATTTTTACAGGCCAGATGACCCAACCAACAGTGTCAAAGCACTGAAAGAAGCCAGTTGGCCACTGAGATAAGCTTCAATCCAACAGTACTATAGTGACTAGAGCAGTTGTGTTAATATTCCCTCTTTACTCCAGACCATCATCATTAATCAGATGAGGCCACGGAGGCTGAGGGTGCCTGCCTGGTTTAGTTGCCTTTTACGACATCCATCCAGAAAACGAAGTGGGTCTCTTCCAACTCCCGGAACCCAGACGGAGGTATAATCTGCATGATATATGACAAATAAATTTGTATGCAATTCATAAAACAAGACTGAAACCAAAGATGCAGGGAAACATATAGCAATGGATACAGTACGGGAACTGACTCAACACAATTAAACAGACATAAAACGACTTGTACCATTTGTATTGGTCTCATTACTGCCATTCTCTGTCACATTTGACTCTTTCGCTGGTTTTGGCTTGGTCTTCGGTCGATACGACTTCATCTTGTTGACAAGGTATTTTATCTCACGGTCAAGAGCAGCAAGCTTCAGTGCAGCATCTTCGAGCGTAAACTTTGGCTTTTCAGTCAGCGGAGTTTTCGCCTGCAGTGCCTGCACTGACTTGTTCCACTCCTGCAATGATCAAACAGATAGAAACCTTAAGGGCCATTAACTCTATTTCATTGAACTGGCCAACTGTTCTCGGAACCTGCACATTAAAGTTATAGCATGCCTCAAAGATCTCCCAAGAGAGAAAACTGAGCATTGCTAGAAACCAACTGCCTTCCCAATGCCCACTACTAACCAACACTAACAGAGCACAGAGGAGTAAGTTATATGCAGTGCCAGTGGCAAGACATAATCATATATTAATAACATCATAAAACGGGTTCATAACCTCTAAAAAGCATCAAATGTCAGCT
>Ga0126335_1001414_pt1 | contig 13371 bp, 11 predicted proteins | sample OlaspJWI45metaG_FD_108409 | JGI IMG/M metagenome (GOLD analysis project Ga0126335, IMG submission 108409) | Marine gutless worms symbiont microbial communities from Oahu, Hawaii - Olavius sp. 1 OAHU.JWI-45 metaG | ecosystem: Host-associated > Annelida > Digestive system > Unclassified | place... | reverse complement strand
CGTAAACGCCCGGGCCGTAAGCCTAAAGCAACGAAAGCTGTCTCTTCTTCACTGTCTCGACCGGAAATCCTAAAAAACAGAAGAGACGGGGCATATCTGTTAAGTTAATGGCATTGGGTCCAACCGGTGTATTGTCCCATATATTTCCATAAATCAACCCGGCATTTTAAGATCAATTGAGCACTTAAATTGTGATTTGTTTGCAATGTGAGATTTGTCATTTGGAATTTACGCATTTCCGCCGATGATCAGGATCAGCAAAAGTTCCCAATTTGATTGAATAAGCTATCTCTGAGGCTCAACCCTAGTTTCTTATTTCCACCCTGCTTTCCAGGAAACTTTTGACATCATGGATGGGGACTTCCCGGCGGTGGAAAATACCGGCTGCCAGGGCCGACTCGGCTTCGGTTGCGGTAAAAACGGCATAAAAGTGTTCCGCCTTGCCGGCGCCGCTGGATGCGATCACCGGGATCGTGACGGCATTTTTAACCGCATTGATCAGCTCGAGGTCAAATCCCTGGCCGGTCCCGTCTCGATCGATGCAGTTCAACAGGATCTCTCCGGCGCCCAGTTCTTGGCAAACCTGCACCAGTGTAATCGCATCCAGACCACGCCCTTCACGGCCGCCCTTTATGGTGCACTGATACCAGCAGTAGCTTTCGCCATTGGGTCCCGGAAACTGAGTTTCGATTACAGGATGGTTGACATCGTCCGGGGAATCGACATAGACCCTGCGCGGATCAACAGAGATGACCACCGCCTGGTTGCCGTATATCCGGGCGATTTGTTCGATGGCGCTTTGCCCGGTTTTTAAACCCGATTTCAGGTACGCTTCCACGATCAGAACCGCATCACTGCCGATAGAAACCTTGTCCGCACCGGACCGGAAGTACGCGGCGGCAACTTCCAGGGCCCTGTAGGTACGACCATTCTTATCAGTGTAGTCCCGGATGCCACCGCCGATGGTCAGCGGCACAAAAACCTTTTTTGAGGTCTGCTTCAAGACTGCCAACATGGGCATGTCTTCGAGGGGAAAATCCCGAAAACCGGTAATGTTCAGAAACGTGATCTCGTCGGCCCCTTCGTCATAGTAGCGTTGGGCCAGTTCCACCGGCTTGCCCAGGTTGCGGACCTGGCCGTCTTCGCGAACATCGTACCGGTCCCCTTTGGTAACCACCAGGTCACCCTGATCGTTGGCGCGCACATCCAGACAGGCGATAATTCTCTTTGCCAGCCGTGTGTTCGCAGACGAGGGCGCCGGTTGATTTTTAGCGATCGTCGACGCCAGAAAATTTTTTAGAATCCGTAAACCGGCCGCACCGCTTTTTTCAGGATGGAACTGGGTGGCCATGACATTGCCGCGCTGTATGCTGCTTACAAAGCTATAGCCGTAATCGGTAGTGGTCAGAACATCTGATTCGTTGTCGGTTACCACGTGATAGGAATGCACAAAATAGAATTTTTCGTCACCTTTTACATCATTAAACAGGATAGACGGTTTTTTGATATTCAAACCATTCCAGCCGATATGCGGTACGGCAAGATCGATCTCAAAGCGTTTCACGTGACCCTTTAAGAAGCCGAGCCCGTTTAGGCCCAACGCCTCCTCGCTGTAATCAAACAGGGCCTGCAGTCCCAGGCAGATACCCAGAAAGGGACGATTGTCGCGCAGGTAGGCGCGCAAAGGTTCGACATACTTTTTCTCGTTCAAGATGCCCATCATGCTGCCAAACGCACCCACACCGGGGAAAACGAGTTTTTCAGCCCCAAGAATGTCATCGGCTGTGCGGACGGTGTGAACTGTTTCCCCCAGGCTTTCGATGGCATTTATTACACTTCTGACATTGCCGGCACCATAGTCCAGTAAAGTGATCATCCCTGTTTCCTCATTAGGTTTTTATCTTCGCGACACCTTGTTAACTATCGTATGCCCTAACGTTGCAAAAATCTGAGACGTTCAGCATCAAGACGTCAAGGGTGAAGTCGTCCCGCCGCGGCGGTACTGCGAACCCTTGACAACGCAGAGGATGAGCGTCTCAGGTTTTCCTTTGGGGGAAAAGATAGTATAAAAATGACTCAATCCTCAAACACACCTTGGGTTCATTGTACCGCCGATTTCCAAAGGGAGCTTAGATTCAATGTGCATTATAATTTACACACCATTTGCCATCTTTTTTATGCAATATTGGGGTTATAGGGTTATACTACTTAAACATTATTGACAAGCTTCAGGTGCGACCGTATCGCCGACGGGCGGCTTGGGGTGACATAAAAAAAGGCAGCGCCCTGACGGACGCTGCCATTTTCGACGCTGATCAATGCCTTATAATCGGTTGTCGCGTCTGATATTAGGCACTGCCTCTTTAAACTACCCGGCTACATCGATACCGGGATCACATCCGAGATGTTCGTCTTTGTCTTCACAATCAAAGTTTTTACTGCGGGTATCCACGTGACCCTCTTCGCGCTCTTCATCTTTCTCCGAATAATCCTGAACTTTTGCATCTGCCATGATTGACCTCCATTAGAAAATTTTTAGTTCGAATATTGTTGCGAAAGTATCATACCTTTTCGCTATGGAACTAATTTACTCACGATTCCCAGATATGCAACATTCAAAAATCAGGTGGTGATTGGTAGGCTGATTCTACTAAGTTAAAAGCATTTGTTCAGGGGTCCTTATTCGTATTTGCTGTCCATTAGCAATATATTCACCGCAAGGGCGCAGAGTGAATTTTTATTTTACACTTAAGGAATAGAAGATATCCTCTGCGTCTTCTGCGTCTCGAATGAGCGCAGCGAATGGGCGGTGAATTTAACCCTCTGAATATGTACAATTAAAATCCCCCCCGGTATTCTATGGGTATTGCCCGAAATATCTGTCAAAGATCAGACGGGTTTTTCAGGTCGTGGCCGTATCTGTAATCGGTTGAGATACGGGCTGCAGCGGCCGATCGGAAATCGGCAAATGCACAACGGCTGCCAGCAATCCCAGGGCAACGGCTGTGAACCATACCGCCGTGTAGGATCCGGTGGCATCATATAACCGCCCGCCCAGCCAGACACCCAGAAAACTGCCAATCTGATGACTGAAAAAAACGATGCCATAAAGGGTGGATAGATAGCGGGAGCCGAATATCTGGGCGATCATACCGCTGGTCAAGGGCACCGTGGCCAGCCACAGAAAGCCGATGACGCCACCAAAAATCAGGGCCGAAAGTCCCGACAGGGGAATGATCAGGAATGCAGATATGACCAGGGCGCGCAGAAAATAAAGCAGGCTGAGCAGGTATTTTTTACGGAATCGGTCCCCCAGCATGCCGAACAGGTACGAACCGAAAATATTGAACAGGCCGATCATGGCAAGGGCTGCCGCACCGGCCATACCGGTGATGCCTTTATCGGACAGATAAGCCGGAAGATGGGTCGCGATAAATGCCACATGAAATCCGCAGACGAAAAATCCGGCATTGAGCAGCAGATACCCGGAGTGGCTGCGTGCGCGGGTCAAAATCTGAGGCAGCGATTGGTCCCTTTGTCCGGTCGGGCTGACTGTTGCAGCTGCTGCCGCAGTCTGTCCCGGCAGTCCAATTGCCAGCACAGAAATAAGCACGACCCCAAAAGCAGAAATGAGAAAAGCGGTTTGCCAGCCAAACTGATTCAACTGCCATTGCACACCCGGCACCATGGCAAACATGCCCAGTGATCCGGCAGCCGTAATGACACCGAATACCGTGCTGCGTTTGGCCGGCGGTACCACTTTGGCTGCGGCACCCAGGACCACGACATAGGATGTACCGCTCAGGGCCATTCCGACCAGAAAGCCAAGGTTAAGGTAGAGTCCGGCAGATGAGCTCATATGCGCTAGCAGGATAAAACTCAATGAGAAAAGCAGGCCTCCGGCAGCAGCTATCCGACGCGAACCTAAACGGTCGGCCAGCATACCGACCAGCGGCAGGCCGAATACCAGGTTTTGCAGCGCGATGGCCAGACTGAACACTTCCCTTCCGGTACCCAGGGCAGCGCTGATCGGTTGAAGAAAAAGGCCGAAAGATTGACGCATGCCCATGCTGATGAAAACGATCAGAGTGCAGCTAATGATGACTTTGATCGTATGGCGTTCGAACATCTGTTTCCCGATAGGTAGATTTGGCCGTTAACTTTTTGTTGCATTACGACATACTGGTGCTGCCGCAACGGCAAACAGTTTATAGAGTAGGCACAAACCGGGAAAGGTCAATGATATCGCATGGACATACGGGAGATTCTGATCATAGGCCAGCTCCTGTTATTTAGGCTGCGGCACGATCCGGATATAGGGCCTTGGCGCCCTCCAGCCGTCGGGATATATTTTCTTCGCATCCTCGTCTGACACGGCCGGTAAGATAATCACGTCTTCACCCTGCTTCCAGTTTACTGGTGTGGCCACCTGGTGTTGCGCGGTCAGCTGGCAGGAGTCCAGCAGGCGCAATACCTCGTCGAAGTTGCGGCCCGTGCTCATGGGATAGGTTAGCATGGCTTTGATTTTTTTGTCGGGACCGATTACGAATACCGACCTTACGGTAGCGTTATCGGCTGCCGTTCGTCCCTCTGATGAATCACCCGCTTCTTCTGGAAGCATGTCATACATCTTGGCGACGTTCAGCTCAGGGTCGCCAATTATTGGATAATTCACGGCGTGACCCTGGGTTTCCTCAATGTCCCTGGACCAGGCAGCGTGGTTGCCGACCGGATCTACCGAGAGCCCGACGATCTTGCAGTTGCGTTTATCGAACTCGGGTTTGAGCCCTGCCATGTAGCCGAGCTCGGTCGTGCACACCGGGGTGAAGTCTTTCGGATGTGAGAAAAGTATGGCCCAGCCGTCGCCGATCCAATCGTGAAAGCTGATGTTACCCTGGGTCGTCCGGGCGCTGAAGTTCGGGGCTTCGGCATTAATTCTTAGTGTCATGGTAGGGTCCTCCTTATATTTTTTCGAAGAGAAATCTCCTCGGGATATTAGATTAAACCGATCCGGTTTAGACTGAGAATAATTTTATAGTGGTAAGATGTGAAACAGTTCTATCAAACGATCTTGATTCCGGTTGATGGGTAATGTTGCCAATCGGCTTGTTAAACTGTGTCAGGAAGAGAAGTTAAGATTGGGCACCATGTGAGACACCCTGCCGCGAAATGTACAGCGCCTAACCGGAAAAAGGCGTTTTATCCAGTACACATAGACTTTGGCTGTTATAAGAATTTTGTAAAAGGGATCTGGAAACTCGTTTCACAACAGGCTTCGCCACGAAGACAGCTTAGAAACGTGATTAGCAGGAAACTAATAGAAGGAAGATTTATAACGAGTCTTTAGTTCTCAACCCTAAGGTTTATACCACATTGTCGCATGTCAATAGAATAATAAGAAATAATCAAAGTTTATGATTAAAATCGGCAATAGTTAAATATTAGGTTGAATTGCGCATGGCGTACCATGAATCAGCTGCAGGCCAGATGCTTGGGGAAAAAACTTTCGACTGCATTCTGCCGGCGGTGATAGTCGCCGACGCCCAGAACCGAGTCCCGGTAGCGGATCAATACATGGCCGCTGCCGTCACATTGACATGCCTGGGATGCGTCCAGCGCAATAGGGCGCCGGGACACGTAGGCGTTCATTTGCGTTGCGTGCACATCGATAACGTTACGGTCGGCCGTTCGGCCGAACATGCTGGCGCCGGCGGTGGTCAGTTTGGGATAGCGCATTTTACGATGCAAAAGCGGCAATCCTGGCGTGGGGACCGGTTTCAGGGGCGGCCGATGATCGGCCGCAACCACAAAGATTTCCCGTTTGCTCTGGGCCAGCAGCTGCAACCCCTGGAAAACGACGGACTCGATGCCGTATCGATTGGTCAGAAGTTGAAGGTAGCTGTCAGCATCCGCAAAATGATGGGGCCCCTTTCCGCAGGTCGACGCATAGGAGCTGTCCGTGATGGCCGGTGTCTCTATTGCATGCGCCGGTCCGGGCCCGCATTTTTCAAGCAGCGCCATAAAAAAACCGCCGGTATTATTATGGTGGGGCCAGATGCGCAGTGTATCCTTCAGGGCCGGATCAAAGGTTTCACCTTTCCAGCGCGTCACACCCGGGGTTGTATTGAATTTGGCCAGTTCTGCCGTCCGGATACGGACGGCATCCGGCATGTCGCGCACTACGGCGTTGACGACACCCTCATTTTCTTCCGGAGCATACGTGCAGGTGCTGTATACGATGCGGCCGCCCGGCCGGCAACGGCGAACGGCCTGGCGCAGTATCATTTTCTGCTTGCGGATGAGGCTTGGTCGCTGCGCAATCAATCGGCGGGTCACCGATGGATTCGTGCGGGAGGTCCCCTCACAGCTGCAGGGTGCATCCACCAGTACGGCATCGAACAGGCCGGCCGCTCTGGGATACGAACTGGCATCATCACAGGTCATGCTCACATTGAGCAATCCGAGGCGGTCGATATGCATGCGCACCGAGCGCATGCGGCTGTAGGCCGGATCGTTGGCCACAACCGTTCCACGGTTTGCCAGTGCCAGGGCAATTTGAGCGGTTTTGTTGCCAGGGGCGGCGCACATATCAAGGACGCGGTCACCCGGACGCGGGTCGAGCAGCATGACCGGCAGCATGGCGCTTGCTTCCTGAATCTGAAAATGTCCGGCCAGGTAGGCCCAGTGATTGCCCAGGGGGGCTTGCCCGCCGGATGCCCGGAAAGCGCCGGGATACCATCTCAGCGGCTGCAGCTCGAAACCGTCACAGCGGAGGTTTGTCGCAAGCTGTTGCGGTGTCGTACGCAGGGTGTTGGTCCAAAGGAACCGCGGCAGCGGGCTGCAAAGAGATGCTTTAAACGCATCAACGTCGTCCATGATCGAGAAATAGCGGGCGTAGAGGTCCAGATCGGTCATATGTGGAATAAAAAATGCGAATCCTGGGGACTCGTCTTTGATTTTACCCAGTAAGGACGGTTTTTACATTCAGACATCAAATGGAACCCATTGCACCTTGTCATGGCACAAGCGGCTATATCTGATCCGGCCCGGTTGACTACATTTTCAATATTATACTATGTCAGCGTCCAACAGCAGCTTTCATGCTCTCATAGTGCTGGGCAGCGTTTTGAAGCAGGATAAAATCGATGAATTGTTCGGTGGTCACTTCACCTCCGAATGCCGGCATGCTGGCCTTGCAGTCGAGCTGCTCATCTGTCAGGCCGGCCACGTATGTAACCATGGTGGCACTGTTTGCTCTTAAAGCTTCCAGAGCCTCTGCTTTGGTGGCACCCGCATTTGCCCGGGCCTGCTCGTCCGACATTTCATTGATCTGGTCCATGGTCAGGGGCGGCAGCGCCTCTCCGCGCACGATCATATCGCACCAGTCACGAATGCCGAAATGACCGGCACCCAGGTGCCAGGCGATGACGCCCACACCCCACTGTTCCCATTCACCGGTTTTGGTCCAGTCCTGATCGGATAAATTTTCCACATAGGCAATTACTTCATCCCCGAATGATCGGAGTCGTGCGGACAGGTCTTTGGCTCTCTGGCTCATGATATCCTCCTTATTTGGCCGGTCACGTAAAATAATGGCCACGAATTATCACGAATTATCACGAATCTGATAATCGTGTTTCTGGTTAATATGTTTTTTCAGTCATCCGTTATTCGGACAGAGCAACTTTATAAATAGGTTACCATTTGGATGGAATTAATAATTATACGATGGGAATTCGAAGTGAGATAGGGAACCAGCATCACAAAGCTAATTACAAATATAGATCAGCAACGCCCGGTGGCAAGCCCCGCGTGTATTTTTTTACCCGGCATCAGCGGAAATACCGTGTTCATGCAGGATTGCTTTGAGTTCGGCCACTGATGCCTCAATCGATTTATGCTCGGTTGAATAGACGATATCGGCGGCAGCCAGATATTTATCCCTGTGGGTCTCCCAGATCTTGCGCACATCCCCGGCCAGATCCGTGTCCGGATTGACGCGGGGACGGTCTGCCGCCGAAACTCTGCGGACCAGCTCTTCCAATGATGCGGTCAGCAATATGAAAGGCCCGGTGCCGCGCATCACATCCATGTTCCAGGCATAGCGTATCGTACCGCCGCCCAGGCAGACAACCGCCCGGTCCAGACGGCTGAATTCTTTACAGATCGCGTATTCAAGTTCCCTGAATGCCAGCCAGCCCTGCTCCTGCACCAGGCGATGGAACGAATAGCCGAGCCGGCGATCCATTTCCTGGTCAAGGTCATGAAAATCCATACTCAATTCTTTCGCCAGGCGCGTGCCAACGGTAGTCTTGCCCGAACCGATCATTCCGCACAGATAGACGTTCATTTTTCGAAGATCTCCAAATGGCAGAATACATCTCCCTTGCCGATTGTTTCGCTGAGTTCCATTTTGTATTTTTTCTCACGCAAAGACGCCAAGACGCAAAGAACAATTAGAAAAGATAAAGCATTAGCTTTTCTTTAATTTTAGGCACTGTTATTTGAATCTATTATCCAATATCATTTTTCAACAGATCCAGTATCGAATCTTACCCTTTATACCCCGTTCGCAACATCCGTCATCCCCGTCTATTCCTGTGAGCCATGAGCTCACCTCGCAGGCAGGTCATTCAGAATCCCGAGACGACCCCACCATATCGCTGAGTGCTTTGAATAAGTCTGCATTGCTTTCGATTAATTCATCAAACAGCGCAGACATTTTGCGATACGTTTCATGGGCTTTGGGATCGGGATCGTAGCGCTTTGCGATTCGGATCCACTGCCGGGCTATTTCTTCCAGACCCAGGGCCGGTTCCAGGGCTGACCGGCAGAACATGGCTGTTCCCAGCAGCGTGGCTTCACTGATGTCCGGCCTTGCCACCGGTCGACCCCAGACATCGGCCCGGATTTGATTCCAGACGTCGTTTTTAGCCGTTCCGCCGACAACGCGGATGCTTTCTGAATCCAGTCCATTCTGTGCCATGATATTCAGCAATCGGTATGCGCGGTAGGCCGTGCTTTCCATGATGGCACGCAATATATGTTCTGGGCGATGGTCCCGGCGCAATCCGATCATACCTCCGCCGGTGTTTTCCTGCCAGTAGGGTGCCCTTTCACCACTGATACCGGGGAAAACCAGCAACCCTTCGCTGCCGGGTGCCAGGCGGGCAATTTTTTCTTCAATGTTAACAATTCTCGTGTGCAGCAGTTTTTCAAATTGCATCATGGCACCGCCCGCCATACCCATGGCGCCGCCTGCCAGATACCGCCCGGGAACCATGGCCGTGTTGGTGCTCAACACCTGCTGCGGATCATCCACCGTATTGGATGCTGACGCCATGAGCACATCGGTTGTGCCCGCAACCATTACGGCTGTATTTTCTTCCAGTGCACCGCCACCGTACATGGCTGTCGTGCCGTCCGAACTGCCCACCACAACCGGTGTGCCGGCTGCCAGTCCGGTTGTCCGGGCAGCAGCCAGGCTGATTGTGCCGGCCAGATCTCCGGCCCGTTGAGCCGGTGAAAATATGGATGGATCAATCTGCAGTGCCCCCAGTATACCTTCGTCCAAACGTTGTTCAACAATATTGTGCAACAGCGTGTAGTCCAGGTGGGCTACATCTGTGGTAATCGTACCGGTCAGGCGTCGGACGATGTCATCTTTGAGCCCGATGACCCGGTTGATCTGCCGATAGATATCCGGGCGATGTTCAGCCAGCCAGAGCAGTCGGGGCGCCAGAAGTTCCGGGGTGGGTCTGCGTCCGGTTTTTCGGTAGATTTCGTCCTGCTGGATGCTTTCCCGTATTCGTTCGGTTTGCACCCGGGCCCGGTTGTCCATCCAGATGGCCGCCGGCATGAGCGGCCGAGCGTTGCGGTCCAGCAGAACATATCCCAGCATGGCGCTGACGCCGACAGCGGCAACCTGATGGGGCCGAAAGTGATCCAGCAGCCCGGTCAGTGCCGCGCACACCTGCTGCCAGATACGTCCGGTATCGACTTCGGCAAAGAAAGGCTCCGGGCAGTCGATTTGTACCGGTTTACGAATCGTGTCTAAGATGCGCCCGTTGTGTGCAACCACTGCCGCCCTGCAACCGGATGTGCCGCAGTCAATAACCACAAAACAATCCATCGTGGTGTTATCCCGTGTTCAATTTATCAAACTCAGACATGAGCCTATCGTCATTCGTTTTCACCCATGATGATTGTTAAATTCCAAATTACAAATCTCAAATATCAAACAAATCTCAATAACCAATAGATAAAATCTCAAACATGTCTCCATGTTTGGCTCATTGAGACTTGTGATTTGTTATTTGTAAATTGGTGCTTGGAATTTGCCCAAGTCTACTGTGTAAACGTCTTGATATATCCTTAATGTTTTTTCTAATCCGGCAGTTGCATGCAACTATGCACCGTGTGCCGCTTTGACGATTGCTTTGATCGAACCCGGGAAGGTCCAGGTTTGGATGCTGCAGCCGTTTGCCAGGAAAAACCGGGTATCACCGCCCAACGCGATCCCTTCACGGACATGGTTTTTTAGAAAACCCGGGCTGGTGCGGGCCACGAGGGTCTGGTCGATGCCGCCCATGACGCACGCATCTGTCTTTGGTTTTACCGAAGCCATGGAAGGGCCATGCGGTCCACGGTCCCACCAGCTGAAGGCCTGCACCGGAAAATCAAGGCAGTCATCAAAGTACAGGTCGTCACCGTGAATGTGGGCCGTGTTCAGGCGCCCCAGTTCGAATAAGGCTTTAAACACTTTCAAGGCCGGCGGTTTGACGAATTTTAAAAAGTCGGTCCTGGAGACAATTTCAGAGGCGGCCGGAACGGACATTAAGATGCCGGCGCTGCCGATCGCAAGAGATCTTTTTCCATAGGCAATCAGGTTGTCAGCCACAACATCAAGGGCTTTGAGCAGTGCGTCCGGATATTGATCCATCAGCGTTTTTATCGTTTCACCGGCCATATTGCGTCGGATGCTCTGCCACGGATCAAAGACCGTGTCGATAAAATAAGCCTCGTGTTTTAGTTCCGCCTGAAGTATTTCGAGGGCCTTGAACTGTTCGGCCCATTCGGTCCGGTCGATATCCAGCGGGTCCAGTTTTGCCAGGTCTTCGGCGTTTTTGACCGTGTCAATGCCGGCCGGCGGCGGATAAAAATAGTCGTTCATGACTTTTAGAAAATCCAGATCGTAATACCGGAAATATTCCAGTGCCAGACGGGCAAACTGTTCTCCGGAACCATGCTGCACGCCGAAGTGATACCAGAGCGAAAGGGGCGGTCGATCCGGTTTTGCACCGCTCAGCACAGCATCCACGCGTTCGATTTTATTCATCAGTTCCTCCTGCATTTATATTTTTTAAATAGCCACGAACCAGGCTTCGCCTAAAGGCTTCCGACTTCGCTCTTCGAGCTTACGTCTTCGCTGAAGCTACGCCGCAAAAGACGACGTGACAAGACGCCCGGCACGTTTACACGAATTCTCACAAATTAGAAACAAGATACTTTTTATTCTGTGATTCGATATTTAATCTTCCCCAAGCCAATCTGCTTGACATGCTCACGAAAAAACTGGCTCAACTGGCTTAATCCCGCCCTTCGGCGGGACTTCACGTCTATTCTTAATTACTGTCGGTGTTCAGCCCAGCTAACACGGGGCGACACATCGATTTTAAAATTTCAAATGAATGCCGCTGGCGCAACTTTTAATCAGGCTACGCCTAAATACGCCTTTTGCATCAGGGGGTTGTTGCGCAGGTTTTGGGCCGTATCTTTGAGCACGATTTCACCGGTCTGCAGAACATATCCGCGGCTGGCAATGGACAGCGCCATATTGGCGTTCTGTTCGACGAGCAAAATGGCCACACCCTGTTTGCTGTTGATTTGCTCGATGATTTCAAAGATCTTATCCACGTAAAGCGGCGACAGGCCCATCGATGGTTCGTCCATTATCAACAATCTGGGGCGGGCCATCAGCGCCCTTGCCATGGCAACCATCTGCTGCTCCCCGCCGCTGAGCGTTGATGCCAGCTGGCGGCGCCGCTCGCCGACCACCGGAAACAGTTCGTACATGCGCTGGATGTCATTGCGAATTTCACGGCTGTCTTTACGGGTGTAGGCTCCCATCAACAGGTTCTCGTAAACCGTCAGATAGGGAAACAGTCTTCGGGCTTCGAGGACCGGGGATATCCCGGCTTTTACGATCACCGATGGCGGCCTGTGGTCGATGCGCCGGCCGAAAAGCGCGACCGTTCCTTTTTTCGGTTTAACCAGCCCCAGGATTGTTTTCATGGTGGTCGACTTGCCGCAGGCATTGCCGCCCAGCAAAGAGACGATTTCGCCCTCATTTACGTGCAGCGAAACATTTTTCAAAGCCTGGATGGGACCGTAATAGGTATCGATATTATTCAGCCTGAGCACGCTGCCGTCCTCCCATGTATGCTTTTATCACGTCCTGATTGCCGGCTATTTGCGCAGGCGTCCCGGAGGCGATTTTTTCGCCGTGGTCCAGCACCACAATCCGATCGGAGACCGTCATCACGACTTTCATTTTATGCTCGATGACCAGTACCGTGTGTCCCCGCTGACGGATGAAGCGGATCAATTCAACAATACCCTGGGTTTCGTGCGGATTCATACCGGCCGTCGGTTCATCGAGCAAAAGCAACTGTGGTTCGGATGCAAGCGCGCGGGCAATCTCCAGCCGGCGCCGGTTCGCGTAGGAAAGCATGCGCGCCTGCTGCTCCAGGCGCGGCAGCAGCCGTTCGCCGAAAAGTGAAAGGACTTGCAGACAATTGCTGCGATTGGACGTTTCTTCCCGTTCCACCCGTGGCGGGCGCAGCAGGGCGCTCAAGATACCGGTCCGGCCGCGGTGATCGTTGCCGACCATCACGTTTTCCAGCACGGTCATCCGGTCGAACAGACGGATGTGCTGAAACGTCCGGGCAATTCCTTTGCGTGCGATTTGATGGGGCCTTAAGCCCACCAGCTCGTCCTGGTCAAAGCAAATGGATCCGGACGTTGGCGGCATGGTACCGGTGATGCAGTTAAACAGGGTCGTTTTACCGGCGCCGTTGGGGCCGATCAGGCTTACGATTTCGCCTTTTTTGATCTGAAACGAAACCCTTTGCAGCGCCGCCAGTCCGCCAAATTCTTTGGTCACATTTTCGATGTTCAAGAGGGCCATGGTAACGAGTTACGGGTTGCGGGTTACGGGTTGCGGGTTGCGGGTTTCGGGTTACGGGTTACGGGTTTCGGGTTACGGGTTACGGGTTGCGGGTTACGGGTTACGGGTTGCGGGTTTCGGGCTACGGGTTACGGGTTTCGGGTTGCGGGTTACGGGTTACGGGTTACGGGTTGCGGGTTGCG
>Ga0126335_1001413_pt1 | contig 13375 bp, 11 predicted proteins | sample OlaspJWI45metaG_FD_108409 | JGI IMG/M metagenome (GOLD analysis project Ga0126335, IMG submission 108409) | Marine gutless worms symbiont microbial communities from Oahu, Hawaii - Olavius sp. 1 OAHU.JWI-45 metaG | ecosystem: Host-associated > Annelida > Digestive system > Unclassified | place... | reverse complement strand
TTTGTTTGAAATAGAGCTCTTTCTGCCTCTCAAAGTATTCCTTCGGTTTACTGGCAACATCCGAATGCATCGTAGTCAAATGGTGCTTCAATTTCGCTGGCTTCATTGCATCGTGTGATATAATGTTTACAAACATACAACACAAAGAGGTAGATCAGCACCGGTCTGCACAGCGATGAGACCGAATGAAATGTATTCTGGATCATACTTGCGCCGTTTTCTTTTTCACTCATCTTTCGCTGCTTTATCATCAGAATTTTCCAGGTTCTGGTCAGCTTTCCTCGTCACAAATCTATTCATGTTAGTATGCACTGGACATTTAACTGTTTACTTATAGTTTTAATTTTGCTTCAAACTGTTGATAAATTTTGTAGGGCATTTGCTCTGTAGTTCGTGTGTTAATTCTTAAATGTTGTGTGTGTGTAATCCGTGTTTGCTTCTTCTGTTTGTGAGTGCGTTTATTCCGTCTGTTTTCTTCTGTCTGTCGTAATCTGTTTGTCGCGTTTTATGTGGGTATTATTGCCTGAAATAATGAAGATGTTGACGATGATGATTTCTGCAGGCTGCATTATGTGTAGTTTCTTTCTGTAGTTTGCACAGTTCTGTAGTATTTCTGTCTTTTTTATTACTGTCACAGCTTCTTGTGTTAGTTACGGTGTTTCTTCTATTATGGGCCTAGTTGCCTGAAAATAAACTTGACTGATTGATTGATTGATTTATGCAAATACTGATAAATAAAATGGCCAACAATATTTATCAGTAATACACATGCTTGCGCACTGCAGAATCTTTAACAGTGACATCGCTGTAACGTCAGTGCTCAGTAAGTAAGAAATATTATCAAGACATGGGTCAAAGACTGACTTGACTGCACAAGTAGTAAGTAAGCGACGCTCAGTCTAGTTCAGACTTCAGACATAGCATAGCAAACAACAGCGAAGTTTTCATTTATGTACATTGTAGCCTGTACCTACAACATTGATATAACCGGTATTTTCGTTTAGTTAAAATGTGACGGGTCTCCAGTTTTTCTGGGGTTGCCTGCGGACCCCTTGGAAGCTCCTCACGGACTACCGGGGGTCCGCGGGCCACAGGTTGAAAACCCCTGCCTTAGTGCACAATAAGAACAATTTTGTGGTTTGCTAGTTTGCTTTTTTTGGTAGCAGCAAAGCCATTAAATATTCTAAAGACAAACCTCGTCATTATGTAAACAGACAACACCCTCTGCAAGCGACAAGTACGGGGAATGCTACGGTTGTTTTATTGTTATTTTGCGTGATTTTTTCGATGTTGCAACATAATGCCGGGAGAGTGTTCAGCGCCAAAGTGAAGAAAGACTGACAGACATTTTTGCTTTTCTTCGAGGTGTTTTGTTTCATAGCGCTGTAATCATTGTAGTGCTGGGCAAAGGTGAAATGCGGAATATTGATGCGGAATCTAACTCTTCGTCATTGGTTAGGCTTAGGGTTACAGTTGGTCTATAGTATTTTGCAGCCGAGCGGCGTGTTCTAACCTTAGCCCTAAATCTAACTCTAACCACATCCATACCACCATTCTCAATTAGCTCAAGAAGCAATGTAAGCAGTGGCCAAAACTTTATATTAGAATAGGTCTAATTTACTCACTTCTTTGTAAGCATATAGTTGTGATAACCAATCAAACATTATCACCAAAACTTACTGTTAAAACATTAAATGCTAAGTAGGCCTAAGTTAACTTGTACTGATTTAGTCAAAATTGCCATCTATAGCTTGCCTATAACTATAACTGTACAGTGATTTCAGCGCCATCTGCAAATGCCCCGACTCACCTCAACTATTTTTAGCACTACAGGAGGTAATTGCTCAGCGTAGCTGTGAGTGTTAACTACCCCCTAGACCGAGGGCCATTGACCATTAACTAACCCTAACTAATAGTAAACCAAAATCCAACTGCAAGTAGCCAAATGGACAAAATCCGCTCAGTAACCAATGAAAAGGTGCACATTGGCATGAAGTGAAAGTGATAACGATGTAAAAGTCGATAGTCACAACGCGTGACATTGACTGCAGATGATATCAAACTCAGCTACTAGTATTTGACAACTGTGGGAGATTGGTTCGCATGTCTCGCTATCTTAGCACCTCTGCTAAGTATCTTGTTGTATTTGTGTTTGTGATGTAGGTTGGAATGAGTGTGCAGCACACAATGGTCAGTGTTCACATCTCTGTGTGGCATCTCCTAATGCCTCTAATGTCCCGACGATGTTTCACTGCATATGTCCGACACATTACACGCTGGCTGATGATAATCACACCTGTCTGCGTGAGTACGAGTGGTGTTCGTGATGTATCTGTGAATGTGACCATTTCAGTCTAGGCTGTGTAGTGTGTATTCATTGTTTTTATGTGGTGACTTTTTCTGTTGATTTTATTGTTAAATCTATGATCTGAATGAATGACAGTATGCTATGTCACTGAGAGTTTTAAAGACAACAGTGGTATGTTTTACAAGTCATGTGTTAAGATCAAGGAATTGATGGATAGATAGTTTGTTGTAGGTTGGTTCGCATATTATGCTGGCAGTTTGGGTTGAGTATCTGAATATCTATCAGTTAAGTATTTATTACTAGGGTCTGAAGGATTGCATGATTTGTTTCTTGAATTTGTGCAATTCTAAATCTTTAATTATGCGACCAGAAATCACAAATTATGCAATTTTCATTTTGCATTTAATTGAAGCAAAAATGTCTATAATCTTTTTACCTTCAGGAAATTGCAATAAATTTAGTTGGCTGTTGAGAGTCGAATGCACAAGAAAAACACTTGCTAGGCTAGTGTAGGCCTACGGTGCAACGATAAATGAAGCTCAGTGTCATCTGAAGTAAAATGTTAAGTGTTCAGTGTCAGAGATGGTCGTATTTTTGACAATGTTGCTTTTCGCTGTTTTTGGTATAATGAAAATATGCAACATTTGTAATATTATGCGAAAATCACGTAATCACATAATACTTCAGGCCATATTTATTATTCGTTGTGATAAGTGGCAAATACGGGTTTGACTTGTAGCACGTGATTGATAGACAAGCTGACAGTAAAATTGTCAGTTTTAATGCATGTCTGGTGACTGATGACCTATGGATGTTGTACTGAACAGCATTGTCATTTAATTTTGCCAATGTTGATGTGTGTTGTGGATTTTGTGATGTATCCTGTTTTGTTCTAGCTCCAGAAACGTTTCTGCTGTTCAGTCAACGAACGTCAATCACTCGTATGCTGGTGGACGCTGTGGATGATGCTCCTGATGTGCATCTGCCACTCCATGGCCTGAAGAGTATCCGAGCACTTGACTTTGACCCAGTCGACTTGGTCGCGTACTGGATTGAAAACCAGTCAAACACAATACGTCGCGCTCGTGATACTGCAGCACGTGTGAGTGACAGAACTGGGATGTTTGGTGTATAACTACGGTAAAGGTGTCGACAGTTGTTATAGCGCCTCTTACTGTAAGCCCATCTCACAAGCATTGAGGCATGGCACGTTTAGTAAAGGTTTTCGCAGTTTTATCTGCACTTCCACACATTTATCTGTGAACTATGTGTTTCCTTTCCCAGCCGAAGCTGATCCTCGTATGTTAGTGTATGATGCCAGTGTAAACATTACCAAGCTACCATACAGGTGGTAAAAGTGGTGGCTAATGTGTTGTTGAGCGATATAATGTAATAGCTGTACAATAAGTTTAGACTGGTTTTATTCAGGTATACTTAACAGGCTACACCATTTCATCAGCATTGTAAATCTGATTTATGTGTTTGCTGTTTGTAGGCATTTACATTTGTTAAGCCAGGCGATGGTGACCACATTAGTCCATATGACTTGGCTATTGATCCGTATGCACACATGCTGTACTGGACAGACAACGTGCGCAAAGTCATCGCGGTGACACGACTTGACGGCGAGAACGTTGGCGTAGTTGTTGACGACGTTGATGCACGGTTCATAGCACTTGCTCCAGAAGATGGGTGCGCTGTTGCCTGTGCATGCACATAGTGCTTTAGTGCTCTGTTCTGTTCTTTAACCCTCTTCATCAGTACGAGGTTTGGCTATTGTGGGTGATCTTCCTACATTGCCCTCACCTCTTCCACCGATTATATCCCTGTACACGTCTTGATGTTGTCTTGCCAAGTTGTGTGCGGCCTTCCTCGTAGTCTTGTTTCTGGCACGGTATCTTTGACGTCTTCTTTTCTCGTGTTCTCAGTTTCAATGTGGCGTGGCTAAAGAACTTGAGTTTCCTGGCTGCTGTGGACCCAGTTGACTTCTGTCAGTATCAACATCCTTTTGTTGGTTCGCTATAGCCTATACCAGCCATTCTGCCGACCCAGTTGGGCCAACCCATCACCCCCACCCCAACCTGTAAATTTTCTGACCCCCTACCCATGACTTTCAACTTTTTTCATCTACAAACCATCCCTGGGGTACCCTGGAGCTACCCTGAAAATTTGGAGACAATCGTCTCAACCCATTCTGGAGTTTTGAGCGGACAAACAAACAGACACACAAAGCGCCTTACATATACGTGTATAGATACATCGCAGTTCGTGTGTATGTTTGCTTGCTCATAACTCTGGAATGGGAAGGGCAATTGACTACACGTTTTTGGGGTAGTTCCAGGGCATTTAGGGGATGGTTTTAGACACAAAAAATTAGGGGTTATATGTAGGGGGGGGGGGCAGAAAATTTACACTTTTTTGGGGAGGAGGTAGAGGTGGAGAGGGTTGATGGAATGTTGGGGTGAGCAGAGTGTTGGGGAGAGTGGGTGGTGTGGAGGGCCTGACTGGGCGGTATAATACGATTCCATTTGTGCTGAATGACAATTGCAGCTGTCATGACGATTATTAAACAGAAGGTTAGCCGGGGTTTCATTTGTAATGTTGGAGTGCTTTTTGGTTTTGAGAAATGTGAAATATTGTTAACGATACTCGGTTGCATTTCACTTAGAATTTACTGTATGATTGCTGTGATTGTGAAGGTAATAACAGTAGTTAGATGTTTGATGTGGTCTGTGCAGTCTGATGTTCTATACAACCGCGGGCAGGTCTCAGAGTGTTGAGCGAGCCGCGATGGACGGTACCAGCAAAGTGACGCTCTTTAACACGGGCATTGATGATCTGGGTCCGGTTGCTGTGGACACAGAGTCGCAACAGATCTACTGGGCCGACCTCGACCTGAAGCGCATTGAATCTGGAGACTTTGATGGTGGTCATCGACATGTCGTGGTGGATGGTGACATTCGGAATCCGTCGGGGATGTACGTATTCGGTGATTATCTGTACTGGACCGATCGTTCCACAGTGGACAGTGCACTGGAGCGGATCAACAAGATGACGGGTCGTGATCGTGTCAGACTTTTCTCTGCGCAGTCGTCTGCGTCACGGCTTACAGACGTTGTTGTTGTAAGACGACTCAACTCATCAGCACTGTTGCGCAGTCCTTGCGGCCGCAACAATGGGGGCTGTAGTCATCTCTGTGTTGCGTTTCGCAGTGGAGACAGCAGCTTGTTAAACCATCGGTGCTCATGCCCGATTGGTCTAATGCTTAGTGCTAACAGACATACGTGTTCTTTACCACCGACGTGCAGCCCAGACAAGTTTGCATGTCACGACGGATACTGCATCCCAGCCTCTTGGCGCTGTGATAGTTACGCAGACTGCGAGGATGAGTCGGATGAAGTGAACTGCACACATTGCAGCACTTCAGCTCTGTTCCTGTGTCATACCGACGGTCAGTGCATGCATCAAAAGTTCCGTTGTGATGGCCGTTCACAGTGCCTTGGCGGCGCTGATGAAGAAAACTGCCCACCATGTAAAGAAGACCAGTTTCTCTGTCGTGTCGAGCAAACCTGTATCAAACAAGCACTTGTCTGTGATGGCCGTGGTGACTGCAGTGACAAGTCCGACGAACTCAACTGCAAAAAAAACGTATTACCTACTTCAGTTCCGGATTCGTCGTCGAACATTAACTATGCAATCGCTATCAGCATCATCGGCAGCATTCTCGTACTTGCATTTGCCGTTCTTCTGCTGATCTGCATGTGCCAGCATAAATCTCAGCAACGTGAGGATCCCGTTGGTCGTGACATTGTTCTGGTGACAAAACTGTCGTCACTCTCGGCTGGCGATAACAGTGACAATTACTCGTCGATGATCAGCCCACCTAATGCACCACCACCCTCACTGTTTGACAGCCAGTTAGGCGATGATAGCGACTCGCCATTATATGACCGAGATCACATCACAGGAGCTTCATCATCAAGTCTTACTACAACTGTAGTACAGCATTATCCAAAAGAGACACTGAATCCTCCACCTAGCCCAGTAACAGAGCGGTCACTTAGTGACGCTGCTAGTCATCGGTGTGTAGAAAACATCGTACCGCCACCATCTAAACGTCGCGGCAAAGTACGCGTCTACAGCAAACGGCGACGGAAACATCTGGTTCCACCTACAACACCGTGTAGTACAGATGTGTGTGAGGACAGTGAATTGTACATGGCTGATGTCGGTCACAGGTGTGCATACTATGCTGGTGCTGTAGACTGTCTGTTTGAGTCTGATCCACTGTGCCCACCACCGCCAACACCTCGCAGTCAGTGCCTGTCAGAAGCACCAAGTTGCCGGTACTCTCCACCGTCGACAGAGTGCAGCTTTTTTGTACCAATTCCACCACCTCCACCTTCAACTTTCAGTTCAGACTAATTGTACTGACATTGCAAGGATGTTCTACCAGTATTTATGTAATCCTCACGAGCCGTCGATACAGGACCATTGTTGGCAGTGCTTGTAAGCTATCTCAGGTTGAGCTGTTCTTGTTGTATTGTGTGCTACGGAGCTTGCTGTTGGAAGTGACTGCACAAGTCTTGCTGCACTGTGCTGAACTGTTGCAATACATTACTGTTACTAAGTTTGATATTGTTATTGTTGTTATTATTAGGCTGCATGATAGTAGATGCAGACTTGTTACAGATGATCGTGGTGTCTCTCTGTAAGTCTGTCTGTCACGCGGTTCACTGTGCAAAAACGGCTGAACAGATCAAGATGCTGTTTGGGGTGAACACTCCCGGGGCCCAAGGAACGTTTCGTTACATGGGGGTTCTGATCCCCGCAGCAAGGGAGATGGGGAGTTTTGCCCATTGTGAACCCACTACATATCTCAGCAACAGCTCCTAGAGACATTTTATGTGCATATAGAGGGCTGGTGGCCCTAAAGAAAACTATGCAAAAGTAGGTAATAGGGTGTTGGGGGGGTCACGTGACCTACCTGTAACTTCTGCAACCCACTACATATCTATCTATCTATCTAACAGTCAAGATTAAGGCGACGTAAGTGCCGAGACACAACATTGGCGCCTAACAATGTTAGTTAAAAGCATGGTTATATAAAAATGTTAAAATTGAGTTGGCATTTAAAGGCTGCAACAGAGTGAACACAGCGAACAGCTGCACTTGCAGTGTGTGCTGTGCATTCGATGCTTGCTAAATTACTTTTTATTATTATCACTATTAACAATGTTATTTGTATGTTTATACTGTTCTTACAGTGTATAATGTGCAACAATCAGCTTGAAAAGATTCACGTTTGTAGGCAGAAAAACCTGCAAGTGTGCACAGTGTTAATGAGATGGTATTCACGCATGAAAGCTGTCAAAAGATACTGTTAGTTTGTGGGCTGTTTGAATTGTAAATTGTGGGCAGGTTGCTGTGTAGATTGGAACTGATGTACTGTAACGTATTGCTCGTATAACGAGCATCAACTACCATGTTTACGTGGGCTGTTTTGAGTCTGGTATTGTTTAGTATGCCATGTTGGGACTATGTGATTACTTACTGATCATTTTTCAGTATACGATGGTTATATCATAAATAAGTTAGAAAATGGTGTCATTTTTTATGAATATGAAAAATCCGACATACATGCTGAAATTTGTGTGAAGGTAACTCAATGATTGTGTCTCAAGTTGTACTTAGAATGCTGTCAGTCGGCATACTGCTTGTCCCAGTCGTAGTTTTTCATTACTCTCTTGTGAAGCATATTGGAAGGAACCATAAAAATGAGCATGTATTTGTTACTGATGTTGGTGGGTGTAGGCAGTCCATTTTGAAATGATCTACAGCTGGTGCTTCTACGTGTACTTTCTGGTGTTGAGGCCAGGATGGCAACATTTTGATGTTCACTGAATGACAGGGTATTTTCTACATTTATTTAATATTTGCTGCTCTCTGCTAATGCAAACCACTGAAGCTGGCCATCTGCACAGCTGTGGTTGCAGCTGTAGACTTACATCAGTTGCCTTTCCTTGGGTACTGGCGGTGTCATTCTAAAGGAGGTGTGATTTTACTTTAGCATGTATCACAATTGCCAGTAGTATGGCTTACAGTGTGAATATCTGCATGAAAAATGACATGACATGTTGTTAATAGCTGATGATGTTCGTATGCAGCGTTTTCATTTGTTTTAAGATCGTTTATGTTCAAATTTTTTCTCAGCTTGTCTGGGCACTTGGTGTCTGTATTGTAGCCAGCTAAACTCTTGTGTTGGACTGCAGTTTGTTACGGTGAATAATAAGTTTATTGTTAACAGTTTTCTTTCTTTGATTAATATTTCCCATCTTTGTCATTCTTCATTAAAACGATGCCAAAAATGTCACAAGAATGCATTTTTCACTCACCACAACTGAATTTACTGTTGTTATTCAGGAATTTTGGTTACTTGCAGATTTCAGGTCAAACCTTAGTTTTTTTGGTTTTTATAACACTTGCATCATTGCATGTTTTTATAATATGACATTTTTATTGCACATCTTGGTCCTACAAAAGTAATGTATATTACTATTAAGAGAACAAATTATTGCTAAGTGCTGAATTTATGTTTAAATTGTCCATTTATGTTCTTGTGTAACTGACATGTATGATAATGTGCCTCACTGTTGAGCCTGCAGTTTTTAAAATAATTTGATAATTGTGTATATAATTTGTAAATATATATGCAAGCTCGTAGTAATTATAATGAGGCAGTGTAATAATGTTTACATTTGGTTGCATTTTGTACAGAGCAATAATTTAGTAACATGTTTGTCGTGTTACTCAACTAGCTTGTTGTTTTTGTAAACAATTGAGTTGTTGGGCTGACTATGCAATAAATCAGTATCTATGCATTTGCTACTATTTTATCCAGTGGTATGTGTTGTAAAAATGGCAGGTGCAAAAATATCTGGTTACAGTTTTCACAGAACTCATCGCAAGTAATGGAAATCTGCATTTTGCTTTACAAATCTGTCTGCATATAACAATCTCAGCAGCATGACAAGAATCAACGCAATAAAACATAATTAGTGCAAATAAACTGAGTTACTGGTGGCGAACAGAATGTTTTCAATGAAACAAACACACAGTTATGATATCAACCATGTTCAAAAGTTTGCCAACAACGTTTTCCATTCAGACGTTTTCCATTCAGACACTTAAGAACATTGCAGTTGCGTAGTTGCTGCAGTTTTATTCATTCAGTTACTAACAACAAAAAGTCATTTATTAACTTTGTTACTTCTTCTGTTTTTTTACTTGCATTCTCAATATTTCTGTTCTGTTTAGATTTTCAATTCACTGTTACTACTGGGAGTTGGTGAGTCTTGTAAAAAGTGTAAAAAAACGATATTTGAACAAGATACAGATATTAAGGTCAGCACTACTTGTGTTGTTGTGATATTCTGAGGTATCAGTTTAATAGCTTCACTGACAACAGAAAACTAACAAGTTATAAATAGTACCACTGCGAAATTAGTCAGTATTCAGTATTAGACAGCAGTCTAATGCTACGAGTCGTCACAGAAGTTCAAATATAACTACACACTATGCTCACACAATCACTACTATCCACATCACAACATTCTACTGCAGAGCAGTATATAAACAAGTTGCTTTTCGTCAAAACACACTACCAAATTACTGGTAGTAACATGAACAAGGATGGATGGTTATCTGAACCACCTAGCTGTAACTAGTGCTCGGAATGAGTAACCGGCTACCCGTTTCAATACCCGTTACGGTATCACTCAATACCCGTGTTATTTTTTCACAAAGTTAGGGACACTTAATTCTTACGCAATAACTTGAACACAACAGCACGTACAGTAGATGCATTGCACCTGCATCACAAAGCGGGACTTCAAGGATGGGTTATGGATCGTTCCATTTATCGCCCCAGCGTTGCTGCGTGTGCCAGCCATGAGTAAGCGGTCGGTTGGGTTTCATTTGAAGTCGCGCTGCGGTGATGCCGGAGGGTATTTAAATACCCGAAAGTCCGAGCACTAGCTGCAACTGTACCATCGCACACAAACTCTTAACGCGTCTCTCATTCACAGCAAAAGTCCCAATAGGCACAGCATGTTTGAATCTAACAGAAAGTCGTATCTATCCAGCCCTATATTTTGTTAACACAAAATATATTATTTGCTTCAAGATGGTCACGTGACCACAGACACTCGTTTGAGTCACCAACAAGGTTAAACTCTCCGACTCTTGCTGCCGGTATAAATTTACAGCTATCATATAATGGCATTAGTGCACAGTTTCTCTGCACAAATTATCATGACACAGCACCACAAGCTCAAGTTGTGTCTTTCCATGGTGAATTACGGACGGCATAAGCGTTTCACTAATAATAACTAGCCATTGTTCAATTAAGATTTATGATTTGCAATTCTGCATTAAATTTGTGTATAGTTTTAAACTGCTCTTTGCACAACACCTGAAAGTCTCACATGAACAGATAATACACATGGGATGCAAATAACAAAATGTTAATCAGAACAGCCACGTACAAAAATACATCAATTTGTGCATGAGGTAACCAGGTGAGATCTTTAACTAACCACACATGCATGCATGCAGTCCAGTAGTCATGTACCTATGTTCTGCTAGTTCTAATATTCAGTCAGTTATCACAAACCGACCGCTAATAAAAATATATCACGTTTAGGTGGCACAACTAACACTAATGTGCATCAGTGTCTGGCAGTGATGTCTGACAGCGAGACACACTGTTGTTATTGTAACTGTTATTCACGTCAGTTCCACGTCGTCAAACTGTCCGTTGTGGTTTACAGGCTGCGTGACTTTAACAGGAGACTGCTGCAGTGGCCTACTGACAGAGGCAGCATGCAGAGTTGAAGGCAGGAAGTAGAAGGCATTGATACGGAAGTCCAGAGGACTCCGGTGAGGCTTTGAATGGGCCGAATACCACTGCACGTCGTCCAGATCTGCCACAAAACAAACACAATAATACATTTTTAATACAGTGGTTCTGACCGTGCAGGCGGGCTTACGTAGGCAGCCCCATCCTGCCATTCGTCCGCCCAAAACCCTCACTTCCAGTACCCATATGTATGTGTTCCAGCCCATCAACACTAATGCCTGCCTCTATTGCGTCTGCGTGCACCTCTGTATGCCTATAGGCCTGCACCTGTGTGTATGCCTATAGCCTGTCCACTGCTCAGTGCCCAATTTGTCTGCAGTGGCACATGGCCGGCTGTTCCCGTGGGAAATGAAAAATGCCATTTTCCTGGCCTCTACCCACGAGCCCCAATTTTTTGCACCTAAAATGATACCAGGGCACCCTGGAGCTATCCTGAAAATTTGGAGATAATTGCCCCTCCTATTCCGGAGTTATAAGTGAACAAACGTACATGCATATGCCAAGATAAAGACAGACACATGAATAGATTAGACAGACCCATTTAGTGCACGATGTGGAAATGCGTCTATGGAAATTCCAAACCTGACCCATACCTCACTGCCGTGGCCTAGCCAAAAAGTCGTGCATACCTGCGATACACACTGTCGTAACGCCCCAATAAGCACATTGCCCATGGGTTGCTGAATAGGCTATACGGGCCCTGAAATTAGTATTATGAGCTATAGCACTTGGGCAATCAAAATCGAATATGCCCATCACCTGACTGCATTCAGATTCGTAAATATATACAGAGTGGGCCATAAAAAACGACCCCTCAGATTATGCTGTTTATACTGCACGTGTCCATGTTTAGCTGTACAAACAATAAAGATTATCAATCATAATTTCTTTTGTACACAAGATGAAACCAAAACCTGATAAATGTGTTAACAGAGCCGACAGTCCACTCCTTGATTGATAACCCTTTACAAATATGTTCTGTACTTCATCCTAGAGGTGTGCGGGTCAACCATTTAGCTACCTGACCCATACCCATTGCCAACGATGTTTACTGCTACCGACAGCTTACCCATACCGTACGATTACCATTACTAGGTATAATAGCAAGAAATCATGTCAGATTCAGTATGCAGACACATCACATGTTTGCGTGCATGTGGCGTGTCTGTCTGACCTCTTAATTGCTGTTACTGTGAAGTTGTTTGTGCGTGTAGGGTGCACGGAAATAAACAGTGGACGTAACGCAGATGATGAACTGAACTGTTCAGAGATAACGGTTGATGAATGTCATGGACTGCTGTTTGCTACTGGATTATTACTGGACAAAATGCAGTAAACGAACAGTAACTCAGTGATTCAAGAGATAGGCGCTGTATCAAGTGTATACATACTGTGTTTACCTTGGACATTCAGAATTGCGGATGTATTGAGTATTTCCGTTGCTGAAATAGTGCTATGCGCTAAGCCATGCAAAAATACAGTCCAATATGACCCACTGACTTCATTATATTGGCATTATCGGTAATCTGCATGATGTAGACACTAGACAGTGGACATGCACATATGAAGACATTTTTCTCAGACATACCTTACACTGTAGTTAACTGCGGTGGTAGGCCTAGATAAATTTATTCCCTTATTTCCAGTTAGTGATGTGAATGTTTTAAAACAAATGTTTCTTTGTTTTACAGCAACAGAATAAAACACCTTATTAAAAAATAATCTTCAGTATCGATACTTTGTTGTCTTGATCCATTTGTTCTCTTTGTTATACTGTAGTGTTTAAAACTACAAACTAAAGGTAGGAAGTAATAAAAATGTTCCACATAGCTCCATAATCGGGTCGGTCGGGTATACCCACGGGTATGGGCGAACCCGCACATCTCTGGTAGCAGCACACAGTGTTCGAAACTAATGCTGATTGCAGTCTGTCCAGTGAGCTTGTCTGTTTCACCGAGGCCACTACAAAATGTGTTTAGATCATTGACGAGAATGAGTTAATGCAGATATAATAACCATACAAAATGCACACAAATGTGGTTATCACTAAACTAGATGCCGGTCACCAGGAAGCTTTGCATCCCTTGGCCCGAGCACATAATAGCTCGTGACGTCAGGGGGCGTGGCTTATTACAGACAGACAGACA
>Ga0126335_1001412_pt1 | contig 13377 bp, 6 predicted proteins | sample OlaspJWI45metaG_FD_108409 | JGI IMG/M metagenome (GOLD analysis project Ga0126335, IMG submission 108409) | Marine gutless worms symbiont microbial communities from Oahu, Hawaii - Olavius sp. 1 OAHU.JWI-45 metaG | ecosystem: Host-associated > Annelida > Digestive system > Unclassified | place... | reverse complement strand
TAGTACAATAGTGCATTGGCACTGTTTGACATTGATTCACGTGCAGTTCTTGTGACGAACATTGCAGTTTAGTTGTCTTTTTGTATTACACACAATACACATCATCAGAGTAGCAACAAGCATGAATGACTTCGCTGGTAAACTGTAAGTAATTTGTAAATAAGTTCACCATTTCTTACTGTCACCAATGACTATAGCCTATGTGTAACCGACGACTTAGTTCACTTAGGTACTAAGCCTTAACTAATTCATAACCAATGTACTTCGTCAAAAAGTTTAACATTCTGTATTGTCGCTAATGACTAGATATAGTCGTACGTACAACCAACGACTCAGTTTGTTTAGCTGCTAAACCTTAAGTAGTTGAACAAAGAAGTTTTGCATATTCTAATGTCACTAATTCTTGACATCCTACAGTTGGTAACATGGGTTTTGGGCAAAATGAGATTCAGCGAAGTCTGATTTGGCAAAATGAGAATACACCGAAACTAGATACAGGCAGATCTAGTGTAACACAAACACATACAGCCATACTTTCTTTCCTGCTTCAATCTGCCTGTGGAACACTCTACCAGTTGACGTCTGCCACCTGAGTCCTGACAGCTTTAATTCTCAACTGAACTCAGTTCAGCTGATGTAAATGTCTGCTGGCCTTGTTTTTATCCTCTGCACTGCACTGTTTTGCCTGTTTGTCGTTATTACCATTTTTGCACCACTGCTTCCACTTCACAGACCTGGACTCTTTGACTGCAGTGCAATATTACTCAACTGATTTGACACTTAATTTGGAAGGCGAAGAAGACAGAATATGAATTGTTATCTAGATCTGAAAATTGGCAGTGAATGACCATAGCAAGTGTACAGCTGTGGTTTTTTTGCAGATGAATTTGGCTGTATTGTGTAGTCTGTAGGCACTCAGTGGCTCAGTCTATGACAAAAATTTTCTCATTAATCATGTTTTGCATTATTTTATGTCATAATACTTTATTGGCTTATGTGGAATGAATCTATGGAATGATTTGCTTTCACTGTTACATTGCTATTTGTTTTGTCAGGATGAGAAGTTCATAGTATTTTCTGACATTCATCCAGCAGCTGAACATCATTATCTTGTTTGTCCTCGCAGCCACATTCGTAATGCAAAGTGTCTGACGAAGAACGACTTGGAGCTCGGTATGTTGGACCAACAGACCTTTTACGTCTCCACTCTCCAGTATAAAAAATGTTCATTAAATTAACTTAACACTACTGTCCTGTATATTGCATACAATTAAACGTTCTCATATGTTGTCACTGTGTTTCATTTTTGTCTAAAAATACAAATAGACACTTTGGACATCTTTCACTTCATCGTCCTTGGTTTTAGAATAAGCCAGTTCATTTCTGTTCTTGTTGATCTAGCTTGAAGTTCATGAAATGTGTTTGTAAATACCAGCGTATGAAAATGGGTGACATTTGCTGAAGTAGGCTATTTTTTTGACGTAGTTTTAGAAGCAACTGTTATTGCTCATTAAGAGCCTTGTGCATCTTGCCTGACACTGTCAGTTTAGTGTTCGTATTGCATTGGTGACTTTCGGTATTGATCTTCTAGGATGACAGTTTTTTTTGATACTATCATAGGTTAGATTACTGCTGTTGTTCATGCTTTAACAAGGAACTGCTTTTGTTTCATGTGTATTTTACTTCCATTGTTAGTTAATGTGCTTAGATTGTTTCTGTATTTTACATGTAGTTGAAACTTTAGTTTCCATTGGGAGGCAAGTGCTGCAGGAGAAAAATGCAGACATTAGCAAAGCCAGGTACAGACATATGTTTGTCTCTTGACTTCAGTATCGAACATTGAATGTATATCTTTCACTGCAAGTAGTTGGTGCTTCTAGCCGTGACTGTGAGCCATGAACAAGTGACTTCTAAGTCATGACTCCAGGCACATTTTTAGGTTGCATCGAATGCATGAGATGCAGTGCAGACTATTGTTGTGGTGTCTGTCTGTCAGTCTGTCTGTCATGCAGCTTGGCTCGGCTTTACTGTGCAAAACATGGCAGATCAAGATTTAAGATGCTGTTTGGGGTGAATGTTCCGTTGGATTCGGGTCTTGATCCCTCTACAGAGAAGGGGAGGGGAAGTTGGGGAATAAATTTTGCCAATTCTGCACCCACTACATATCTCACTAACAGCTGAAACTAGAAACTTTAAATTTTTTGTGCTTTAGAGGGCTAGGGGCTCTTAACAAAACTATGCAAAATTAGGTCATAGTGGTCGGGGGCGGGGTCACGTGACCTACTTTTAAATTTTGGGACCCCTTTCATACCTCCGGAATGGCTGAAGCTAGAAACTTGAAATTTTGCATGACGCTTACTGCCAGCAGAAGAAGAAGAACTACTGCTATTCATTTAACTTGGCTACATGATAAAATCCAGCAACAGTCAGTTTCTGTGTGGAAATTCTTGTAGTTGATGTCGTTCACTGTAACGTTTTCTTCTCCCCAAACCTTCAAACAACTTCTTATCTTCTGAAAATTGCATTCTGAATGATGTCACAATTACATCATGATCAGTTAGTATTAGTATAAATTATATTTTGCAATTCTTCGATTACTAGAGTTATCCCAATAATCTGTGCTAAAAATTACACAAATGAGTGAGCGATTGAGTAGAGGCTTAACATCCCACTCGACACTTTATAGATCATTTTGAAAAAATTACACAAATATACCCAGATTTGTTAATGTTATGCACAAAACACTGGTCTCCTTTTTCCGGGACACAGTGTATATTTTGCTCACTTCAACTCACTCTTATGTATTGTCACTTACTCGCAGGAAAAATCTTGCTCCCTCTCACTTTCCCCATTTCTCGCTTGCTATCACTCGCTTTCACTTTCACTTTGGGGTCTACTTGCATTATGGAGTATCTTACTAGGGAAATTCTAAAATTTAAAAATAAGTGGGGCTGTTTTTGAAAAACGAGGTAACTACATTTATGTCTTGGTGATAGTATAGTATCGCGACACACCTAAAAGTCAACAGTTTAAACTCAATATATTTTATTTTTGAATGTTAAGTTTTTGGTTTAAAAAACTGCCCCACAGTTAATGATAATTTGCATATAACAAGTGCATTTAAGCGCTTAGTGACTCATTTGAGTATATAGGCGCTATATAAATAAGTCTATCTATCTATCTATTTACCTGTTTTTTCTTCAGATTTTGCACAGCAGCGCACTTTCGCAGCAGACGTGCCTGGTTTGTCAGTAGTCTGTGCCTTGTACCAACTGAAGATTTTCTAGACTTACCTGTTTTGTTGATGGTTTGCAGTTCATCACAATAATTAGGCTAAAAACTAGCTTTGATTTTTGTCTCATTTTTATTAATATTTTGTAAAATTTAAGTTGATTGCCATATTGCTGTACCTGCAAGTATAGTACCTACAAAATTTCATAAAGGTCTGGAATTTATACTCGAAATTATTCACTGGAGAATTTTGGAAATTTTGAATCAAGTTTTCTTGATTTTACAAAATTGGGACTTAATCTGGTTCTTGCACTAAAGTCTTCATTTGTTGTGAAAACTATATAAAAAGCATTTCTTTATCACACTAGCAATGCAGTCTGTGATTTGGTTATAGCAACTTGTTTCTGTGTTCAGGTTTGGATTCCACTGGCCGCCATTCTGCTCCATCCAGCATCTGCATCTTCATGTTATTTCACCAGCTGATGGCATCAAAACTTTCTACTGGCTAACAGGGATGTTCTCACCAAGCACGCCTTGGTTTCGATCTGTAAGCAGTAACAAATTTCTCTCAATTGATGCTGTATATACAGAATGTTGTAAATTTTAAGATTACGCTGTGAAAAAATTAGCAGCAACATTGCGACTTCTTTGCACAGTAGTCTGTAGTCTGTTTCTTGAGGCATGAATTACATGAAGTAATTGATGAACCTTTGTTGAGGTTGTGTTTGTCATTACTGTGGCTGAAAAAAAGGTTTGTATATGTACTGACAATAAGATTTGCTGATAGTGTACCGTATTGTATTTAGCATTCAGGAGATAATTAAGTATTGCACATAATGTAATTTGTATGAGATTTAAAAATGTGATATTATTTGTTGAGCATTTTGTGACATTTCTTCATAACAACAGTGCATATGCAAGGATTTGAAATTGAGTGAAGAAATGAAGTTTAAGTTTTGCCTAGATGTCTACCTGTGTTGGACAGCTGTCTGTTGTTTGTGATGTAGGTGGAATGGGTTACTGATCACATGAAGTCTCAGTCAGAAACAGCAACCGCAGCAGATTCTTCTTAATTTGGAAATTGTAAAAAGAACTGTTCTGTCATGTGTCAGAATGGTAGTTTGCTGGTTGTGGTGGTTTAGTTAGCCTAGAATTCCAACTGTTCTGCTGCCAGTGGAGAATATTTCCAGTAACACTATGATAACTCATGACTGAATTGTACATTATTTAGCTTGCCCATCAATATTGGGACAGTAGTAATGTTATGTGTTGTCTGTCCATCCTCTTGTGTGTCACACGTGTGTCTCCAAAGCTAAGCGAGTTAGAGCTGTGGTTACTTTTAAACACAAGAAATGAACCATTTCTGAATATAGTGTTGTTTAACATATAATCATGTCTTGTTCCCATTGTTGTATTATTTTATATTAAATGTTGTATTGGAATTCCAGTGGAATTTCCAAGTTCCATCATATCCTGCAAATTTGCATCGACACTTACATGGTGGGCCATAAAAATTGTGTCGTTTTATCTTTGCGATAACTTTGTCAAACCGTGCTGTATTTTGATTATTTTTGGCACGTGTGGGTGTGAGAAATTTGTTATTTTTCATAGGAGTTTGACGGTATCTTGACTTAATTGCTGTGGAATACATGTAGCAAGTTGCATGTGACATAAGGACCAATGTTACTGATAACTGGTTAATTTGTACATCACTCATTGCAAACTGTGCTAAACTCATTAGAGAAGTGTCATATAATCAGTATCATATTATGAAATTATTTCAAGATCGGAAAAAATATAATTAGAACTCGTGGTGGATATGGGCTGTTGAGGCCACTCAGTCCTGCCCAATTCCAGTTGGACATCTTCTGGCAGTGCAGTCTGTTGTCATTGGTTTCAAACATCTTGCTGGTCTTCAATGAGGTTCATCAATGTTAGTCGTTCATCTTTCATCCTGCAGAAATGCAGATGAGCTCATACAGTTTTAACTTTTTTTGGTTTATCAACTATAATTGTGCAAGATGTTTTTGTACATTTTCCCTCATAATTTTGTTCATTTTCCAAAACACTTTCAATATTCTTGTCTCATCTCATCATTCTCATGCACGAATTTTTTGGAGTTGGATATGAATAAGTTTATTCACCACGAAGATAGACTACACAATAATATGCAGAAATGGATAACAGCAGCCCTATATATAACTGGTTCTGGAATTAGTATCAATTTAAGATAGGATTTAAATTTATTAACAGCGTCGCATAACACAACATCGTTACGTAGACTGTTCCAATTTATATTAGTTACCCTGTTAGTAAAGAAGTATTTGTGCAAGTCGTATTTTGATGACCATGACAATGAAATTTTTAATAGAACAGATCTTGAAATACCCTTGTCTGATATAGAGTTTAATGATCATAGTATCTTTAAGGCTCTTGACAAGCTTAACATATATAAATCTCCAGGTCCTGATGGGCTACATACTAGAATTCTGTTCGAAACAAGAAAAGTAATCTCAATTCCTTTGAGGATTATTTTTTAGGCATCTATGTGCATGAAGCAGTTGCCTAAGAATTGGATCAATGCAAGTATTTGTGCAGTACACAAAAAGGGAAATAAGTCAGATTTGTCAAACTATCGACCTATAAGTTTAACTAGCAGTCCATGTAAAGTAATAGAAGTGTTTATTGGAGACCATATATTGAAACACTTTACTGATAATAATCTGTTAAATAACAACCAATATGGCTTTCTTAAAGAACGATCAACAATGTTGCAACTCCTTCCGGAATAGAAAATAGAAGTTTCATTAATGATTTAGATTGACAATGTACATTTTGTACAAATTATGTTTCATGTACTTTGGAGGGAATAGAGGCTACGACCTGTGCCCTAGTCTAAACTTCATTTGCTTTGCTTTGGTCTACTTTTCTGCATGATGATTTCCCCTCGTGATATAACTATGCTCCCTAAGAGCGGGTAAAGAGATTGTTATGAGGCAGCAATAAAAAGCTGCGAGTTATTGATTAACATTTGATTAACAACTTTTAGTGCCCACAGCTTTTTTTGCAATTTTTCTCTTAATAGGGAGAGTCCATTACGCAGACGGCACCTCTCTAGCGTATATTCACGAAGCCTCGTTTTGAATTTCTTATGAGCAAAGATGGCGGAGGTTGGATGTTAATTGATGTACACTTTTGTATTTGTTGTTGCTTATGTACATTTTTATGTATTACATAACCCGGAGAAATGTGGATAAAATATTTATTTGATATTTCGCTGGTCTAAGAAGTTGTATAAATATTTGGTTTAATGCGAAAACGACATTTTATTCGTCTGTAAATGATACCCGTTATAGTCACTAGGTGGCCGAAGACCGGTTAGCGTTAGCGGCTATTCCGCTGGTCATTTTAGAATGTCGGACTTGTCTGAATTAGCATTAGGTGGTGGTTATTTGCACAGTTACATCAATTCGTCAATAAGCGATTTATGTGCATAGAAGTTTAACGTCCGTTTGGACCAATGGCACCCTGTGCATGGAGTCTTGTAGGAATTGGGTGATCACTAACCCTTCTTCTTCACATAGGGTCAGTCAGCTCGTCTCCAAGTGAACAATCCCAACCACGTTCTCCATGGCCTTTTGCCCAATGTAAAAATATTGAGCATAACCTATGTCAACGTACACACAACCTCACATTGCCCATGGATGTCAATGCTGCTATGAAACAAAACTTTGTATATAGAATGCTGTTCAGAGACATCTATTAACGCTGCTTTTATGTTTTATTCTCACTGTACATTTTCCCACAGACTATACAGTGTATTTCTCCTTTGCTATATTTCGATGTTGCATGTGCGTTTGTCATTTATTAAAGTACTACTTACTTACTTACTTGAATTCGTTAGGTTTATAGTTGGTGCTAGGGTTAGACTGACACTAAAGGTTCTACTGGCCAACCCACCGACTAACACTGACACTATCCCATACGTTAACTCTGACCTTAACATTATTTTAACCCTATCGCCAAAATAAATAGTAACCCGAATCCTACTTATCAATTTTTAATGTTTGCCGGTGGGTCGATGGAATTTTTAGTGTTGCCTGCCTTGTTCTTCAGTACTATTCCTCAATGCGGAGCACTGAGGTTCACGGATGGCAAAATAAGCTGGGTGACTGTTTTTTTCTCTCCAAATGATATCTCAGGATTGAGTAGGCCTAACAATGTCAAAGTTGGCACAAAGGTGGTGTGTAGTACGAAGATAATGCGTGCACTTAGATTTCGGGAAAAGGTTTGCAAAAACCCTGCCAAAAATAGGCCAAAAACACCAATTTTACAAAAAAACACTAACACGGTGGCGCCATGTATACACAATAAAACAGCATATACTTTGCGCCACCAGCCCACTATACGAGTGGATTCTCAACATGCTACCTCAGACAGTGCGGAGCACTGAGGACCCTGTGACTTGTGGATGCAGTGTATTATCTGACACCACCCAGCTACATCTGTGCTCTGTGCAAATGATTAAGCTACCTCTCTCATAGTGTGTTCATGTCAAGGGGCTGATGCAACAAATTTACAATGATCATATTAGCCTGTTGCTAACATTACTGTTATGTAGATGATAAGACAGTCAGTTGTGAAAAATAGCTCTCGATTTCATCTAACAGCAGTTAATGATCGTAATTTCTATAAATACATGAAATGACATGATTGTTGTTGTTTTGTTTTAGCTGGCAAGTTCAAGCTTTCCAGGTAAATTTTCATTTGCTGATTGGAATATCTATTATAAAAAGTGTCTGTGTTAAGGAAGCTTCTCCCAAATGATGTAGGCCATTGCCATGCGGTCGCACCTGGAATTAGGGTAGTGCAATTTTCATAGTGTTATGGTCGGGAAGAATGGATTGGGTAGTGCTTTCTCAACACAGATCCCTTAAATACCTAGTAAATAGGCACTGGTTGTTTTGATCCTGAACTGAAGATCATTTTTGTTTGATAAAATATTGTTTATCATTTGTGAATTTTACTAAGACTCGGACAGTGACTAAAACTATCTGTGCTGCAATCAATTTGATTTGACCTGAGTTGTGCTGCTGCATTGTTTGACTAGATGGTGACGTGGTTAGCTTGGATCGTCAAGTGTGCAAACAGCTCCCCGATATTTCAAAAGTAAGTTGCTTCAGTTTTTGGCATTCTTGCTAGGGATGCAACTCAATTTTTAATCATAATCAATGATCGTTGAGAAAAACTTTAATAATAATCGATCATCGGTTCATAGATGTAGCGCAGTACAGTTGATGCCATGCCCTTACGACATACCATATCTGTGCACTTGTGACTGATGGCTGGTGTGTGTCGCACAGCCAACGCCTATGCAAGAGAGACCAGGAGCTGATGTCTTTGTAAACAAAAGTTTATAACTACAAGTTTCACTGCCACCGCAGCTCCCTTTGTTCATTCATTTACTCTGTTGCAGTTGATAGTTCAAAGAGGTCTGGTGAGTGAGTGAGTGGGAGGGAGGGAATGGCATGCGCACTTGCACACCGCACAGCACTTGACTACAATATAGGAGACATGCAGAATGCAGGTTTTTACGTGTTGAGTCTGCGGCAGTTCACAGTTTTCATCAATGATCTGCTTCCACAGCAATAGTCATGCTATATTGGGTCCACAGTCAGTCCAGGTCCGGTGTGTTTTCCCCTATAGACCTACTCCTTGTACTAGTCCTTGTTACAGAATGACAAACTGTATTATGAGGCATCTGTAGAATAATGTACTTCATTATAATGTGCTTCTTGGCTTATTGCCCCTGCGTTACCGCCAGCTCTGTACTTAGTGGAATCATCACATCTAATGCTGGACACCAAGGTAGCCACAAGCACTAATGAGACCAGGAGGAAGGAGGGAAGTCAAATCAAATGACAGACACAAACTGACATGTACAAGGTCACGACCACCCAGTATCTGCCCCCGCCCCGACACACCTGTTTGCCACCCACAGACATTTGTTCCCACTGTTGTGGTCTGCTACTGTTGGCAACTGCGTAGGGGCCAAAGTACACATTCTGAAAATTATTGCAGACGCGATAAGTGCCGGCAGAGGGACACAGCAGCGCTGTTTAACACGTAGGCGTGACGGCGGGCAATCGTGAACTGAACGATGGGAGGCTTACATGTGACCAGACAGAGAGCTGCTACTTGCAATCTATCAAGTAGATGCCGCTGAAATCGATCCTCTGTTTTAACTTTGAACATCGAATGGTTGAAGTTCATTTTATGTCCTTAATTTTTGCTTAAACACTGTTGGTTTGGCATGAAGTAAAAAATATCGATGTTCCCAGATGTTTTATTTTGGTACCGGTATCGCATCTGATATCGTAGGATGTATTATAGCTAGCAGTAGCACTGACAGTTTATTGCAGAATTTGTTATTCTAGTCAGTTCTGAATGTCAGTGATATGCACTTCGATGATCCGTTTTCTTTATGATACCTGATAACTGTTTTGTGATGGCTGTCAATAGCTGTGTCTGGAAACATGAAAAATAACTTTCAGATTTTGTTGCATTGTTTTGTTGATGAACATGGATTGCAAGACTTGAACCTGGTTATGGTGATGTGGTTTTGCTGATTTTGCACGTAATAGAATGTCCTCTGTTATTTTTTGCAGAGTTCAGAAATGCCAATTGATGATCTGCTCGATCTCTGTAACGTGCCAATTCGACCTACGTTTCTTTCAGCTTCTAGTCTCACGTGCACAAACTGTTACATGACGTCAGATAGTCACTCGTCACTGGTTGCTGGGTCAGCTGATAACACAAACGAAACTACGTACTCGAGCAGTGAAGATGAGATACTGAGTAATCAGGACTTGACGCTGGACAAGGATGAGATAGCTCGTGATCTGTTGTTGTCGCGAGGGGAGGGTCATGATCGGGAGACAAGCGTCAGTGATCTCATTACCGTACTTGATATGCCCACCTCCTCGCAGCCTGATGTAGTCAGTGCCGAGGCGTGCCCACCACGTACGTTGCTTGCTTCATCTTGTTGTCATTAGATAAGAAAGTGACAAACATTATTTTGATTTCGTTGAATTCAAATGAGCTTTTGACTGCAAAGTGCCTAGCAAGGTATTTAGTTCTACAGAGTTAGTATGTTGCTGCTGTCATGATAGTGGCTAATAGTGAGCCATAGCACAGCAAATGACTTTCTCTATTTGATGCAGTAGAAAATAAACCTACTTACATATGCTTAAATGTTTTGTCCAGCGATTGATTGACATGGTATTTTTTTGCCTGCTTGAATTGTATTTAAACTGTACTTAAGTAAGTAAGTAAGTAAAACGTGAATTTATATAGCGCATATCATTTTTAAAAACCTCTAATGCGCTGGACACATTAGTAGAGACTAAAAAGGATTGTCTTGAGAAACTGTTTAAAACTGTCAAAACCACACGCTGGATCTCTCAGCTCGCGTGGCAACAAATTCCAGACCGTCAGACTGGCAATCGAAAACGCCCGACGGCCGTATGTATTGAGTCAACAGCGAGGTACAATAAGCTGATGTCGGTTTGCAGAACGCAGACTAAGCTGTGAAGCGACGTCAGAGGCAGGAGTGAGATGGTCAGCGATTGCATGTAAGAAGAGTTGATGGAGATGTTGTTGTGCATTTGCTTGTAGAAAATGTGGCTGTCTCAGTAGTTGCAACACAAAATAATTTATATGATGAAGAAAACAGTAACGACAACAATGAGGATGATGATGATGACGATGATAACGACAACGACAGTTTCAGTAGTGACGGTAGCTGGCCAAAGGTTGTAATAATGTCTTAATTATAAGAAGCTAATTGCTTGAATTTTTATGTCTGCTTTTGACAAAGTTGACTTCCTGATTGTTGCTTTGCCTTGTTAGCAGTTCAACATTTAATATGTTGAGTAAAGAAACATAGCCACTTGTGAAACAGCAGCATAGGGACACTGTGTGGTTTTGTATATGGCTGTCATTTCCGGTTTTATTCGGTTTGGTTTTCGCACAAAAATCTCAGTTTTGTTTTGAGTTACTAACTTGCCATATTTTAGATCATTTCAACTGCAGAAATCATGATTGCAGATTGCTGTGGCAGATGATATAAATCTTAGACTAATGTACTTCTATAGTTATTTAAACCACTGTGATAACGAATAATTTTATTATAGTTACTTCGCACAAAAAATAAGCATAAGCACTTTAGCCAAAAAAGTTATGAAATTTATCGACGTGCCACGTCCAGTCTTTGCTTGGAGAAAACTAGTAAGTAAACAAAAGTTCTGTCAGTTTCTATGAATTTTGAGAAATGTATTATGTACTATAGCACTGAAGTGCAGCATGATGTGTTAACATCATTTAAACTAGGCCTACTGAGTGAAGTTGTTAAGATGTGGGCAAAGACTGCATACATCAGAACACATTGTATTTGATTGGATTAGTGAGTTAACAGTCTGACCTCACATAATGCAGATGAATGGCAACAGCCTGTGTCCAAAAATTGCAACTGATAATTTAGTCCAATGCATGATGTCGGCAGCCCGAGATATTAACTTAAATATTTTTCCATTTGTGAAAGGAAACAAATCAACGAATGAATTTTGTTGCAAATATTTCATTTAATTTTGTAACAGTTTTGCAAGTAATGATGCAGTTTTTATAGATAAATACTCGTATATGTTCGACTCGCAGACTAGCTAATGATGACGCCCCATACTCAGCATAACCTACTGGCTATAACAGTCTCAGAACTTTGTCCAGGGTACTAAAAACAGTGGTTTCTGTTCAGGTCAGTTTTCACATAAAACCGTGGTTTTGGTGTCGGTCTAAAACCGTTAACAGCCTTAGTTCTGTAGTTAATTTTCGTTGTCAGATGCTGTATCGGTGGTTCAGTGCGTGAATTGTTTCAAGTGTCAAGTGTAAATATCTCGGGTCTCGCATGGATGCTGTGCCCATGTAGGCTCTGGTACTGTAAGAATAGACCCACTTCATTTCTTGGCTGCTTGTCATAAAAGGCAAAACCTGGGTTTTGTAACACACGAGTCTTTGTTTTGTAGGTTGTTTAAGGCCATGTTGAATATTTGGAGTTTTTGGTACATTTTTGTTTTTTGTTGTTGCTTGATTTTTACTCAATTTTTGTGTCAGTGAATGTTGTGTGCTAATTGTGATTTACAACCCCTACAAACTCATATTCACTTGTCTGTGTTATTGTGTAGACTATATCTGTTGGTGCTGAATATCAGGCTGACCTACCTGAACTTGTCACAGCTCGTGATCCTCCTGGTGCGTTTACTGTTTTGAGAAGTGCCATTTTGTCATTTTTATCATCCGAATCCCGTTATCTTTAGGTAGTTTGTCACTGTATTGCATACTTAGTGTTGAGTAGTATTGTGACAGTTGCTGTCAACAGTGTATTGACTGTTTCTGCTGTATTGTCATCACCTGTACATTTGTCTGCATTTGTGCTCTATCTTGGTTGTTTTAGAACACATCGTTGATGAATGTTTGGTTTGGGATCCATCAGGCTTGACAGAACCCGAAGGTGTGTTTGCTCTTGCTGTAATTTGTAAGAATGTTCTGTAGTATATCAAGTTTGATTAGTAGTTTGCCCAGATGCAGATACAGTGTGGGAGCTGTTTTGAAGAAACTGTACTGCATTTGACTATTGACGTTTAAGGGAATCTGTTCTATAAGTTTAATGTTGAATGTGTTTGTTATTGTTAAGAGGCTTGCATTGCTTCTATCACTCAGTCTGCTTGTTTCTGTGTCACACATTTCGCATTTTATCTGAAAATACACCGTCTCAAAAAAACCAGACCCCTACAAATTTTGCATAACTTTTTTAAAACAAGCCGTTTATGCATAATTTTTGACACAGAAAATCATGAAGCTATTGCCTACTAGTCGTGCCTAGAAAGTTCAGTATTGGTCGATAAGCACCTGCATGGTTGCTATAGCAACCACAGCATCATCGCAAAATATCTGTCACATAATTTCAGCAATACAGTTTCTAATGGTCTTCACTGACAATTAAAGTTGTTTTAAACATTTCAGCTGTTCATACAATGCAAGATATCATAAATAGCAAGTAGTGTTAGGGAGTACGCCATTTTCGACCGATAC
>Ga0126335_1001411_pt1 | contig 13396 bp, 3 predicted proteins | sample OlaspJWI45metaG_FD_108409 | JGI IMG/M metagenome (GOLD analysis project Ga0126335, IMG submission 108409) | Marine gutless worms symbiont microbial communities from Oahu, Hawaii - Olavius sp. 1 OAHU.JWI-45 metaG | ecosystem: Host-associated > Annelida > Digestive system > Unclassified | place... | reverse complement strand
GCTGTAATATGTGCCTAAAGATTAGATCTGTGCTCACATTTTAATAAAAATGCTACAGGTACATAATATATTACTAAAGATGTGTAACTTATCTAATATTCTACAAACAGCCAACACACTACTTAAAAACATTTCCCTGTCGCCATCTGGCGACTGTCGATAAACGTTTTGTTACATTATAATGCATTCGAATTGTACGAGTCACTTCAACCTTATCGTAGAAAAAAACACAAATCGAATATAGAAGCAACGAGAAACAAAATGCCATAGTGATTTAGAGATAGCCGCATCGAATACGAGCTGCAATGAGGCGCTTCTAATGAGCTTTGCTCACGGGCCGCTGCACTCAGAGTTTAGGTTTCCTAATGGGTTATAATAATAATAAAGCAGAATAGTCATGCTTGTATTTACGTGTTTTTCAGCCACTGGTCTTTTTAGATTTCACATTTTAATAATATCTGTATTACTGCATTCAGATGGTACCACGGCTCTATCAGTCGTCTAGATGCCGAGGCGTTACTACGTGTACACCGAGAGGGAAGCTACTTGGTACGAATGAGTGAAAGTAACCGACGTGACTACTCCCTCTCACTGAAGTAAGTCACCTGCCATAATGAAATTATCTATCAGCTAAAGTGACTCACTAGTCAGCAGTGCCCTCTCACAGCGCTTCCCCGAAATGACCTATAAAGTGTCAAGTGGGACGTTAAGCCTCTACTCACTCTGTGATAAACGGGTGCGGTGCTCATCTGAGTTTTTGAGATGTTGAGCCAGCAGTGACTAAACACTCATTGTTGTCGACTATAGACCTGCCATTATCTGCCCAGTTTTACACCTGTACCAACTTACCGCTACACTGGTTGGTGATAGAGGCAGAGAGGTGTGAACAACTAGCCTAAGGTTGTTGTGCAGGAGCGCCCGACAGGAGTCGGACCTCTTGATGATTAGTCTGACACTCTACATAGCACCATCATATCGCTTAGCCACTTATTGCATTGAATACAGAGAGTGCATAGTGTAGCCTATTGCAACTGATGATCTGATGGTGTAGTGCCTGTCTAGCTGTAAAGCAGCTGAGCTGTGCTAAAACAGCAGAGGTGCTGTATGGGATGGACACTCTTGGATAGTCTAGGCACAGTGTAGGCTGCTAGATGGGGTGAGGGGTAGCGGGTCTGATGCGGCCATCACCAAATTACTTTTCTACTTGTTTATTTACTTGTTGTATCATGCTACAGTGTTATAGGCAACAATTTGTTCCTATGGAGTAGTGGACAATATGACCATTCCATAACTTTGTACCCTGTCAACCAATTATTACCAAACTTGGCTGGATTGATTATGTCCGGGACTCCTACCCACATGCCAAGTTTCGTTAAATTTCGTTGCATGGGAAATTCCCCCAAGTAGGTGAAATATTCTGTGACTTTTTGTACCTTTCTTTTTCGTTTTTTTACTCAAAACATGCGGAATCTGCTGAGGATGTGCCTTTTTCGGGGGTCGCGACCAAAAGGGGCACCCTCCTCCCCTAGCCCCAAATTTTATGAATTTTGCATTGCGAAAGCAGTTTTTTGCTCCAAGCATGCACAAATCTTGCCACAAGTGCCACCAAATTACGTAATTGAATAGGAATCTGACCACAACAATTTCAAATTTCAGTTAAAAATTTGACTGGCAGTAGAAAAATGGTAATTTTTGAACATGCGCAATAAACAAGCGAATTTTGCTCAAAACATCGTGTAATTGCCAAAATTTTACATCTTACAAGAAATTGGGCACAGGGAGCTCAAATTGGGCATCAAATTTTTAACAGGAAATAGATAGGAGGCCGTTTCTGCACATGCACAATAGAAAATTGGCCAAACATGGCTCTGTTGCCCAAATGTCTGGTCCGATAGGAAATCTGACACGGAGAACTCAATTCAGGGGTCAAATTTTAAACAGGAAGTAGAAAAGTGGCCGTCTTTGCATGCGCAGTAAATTAATGGCCAAAAGTGGCCTTAAATGGCTGTTGAATTCAAAAATTTTCACTTGGATGTTTCGATAGATTTCGATGCATTGTTTCACCACTGTGTGTCAGTAGAATCCTGCTGCACTGTAGTGATGAAACAGTGCATGGAAATCTATCAAAACATCCAATTTTTGCTGTTTTAGATGTGCCACTTTGTCGCCTATAACTGAACTTTTAAAAAGTTTTTTTTACATTTTATCACTATCAAAGCTGTGGATTATCGACGGTAACCCTGGGTTCAGTGTCTGTGACACCTTTCTAGTTATGTGGTTCTGATAATGCTGCACATGAACAGTCAGCTGTGATGACATTCACTGTATCACAGCCCAGCTCTTCAGATTCTTATTGCTGTTTTTCCAACTACACCGTGTCTCAAAAAACTGGACCCCTACAATTTTTGGCATAATTTTGTTAAAGCAAGCTGGTTTTGGATAATTTTTTGCAGAGAAAATTGTGAAGGTATGCCTAGAAAGTTTGGTTTAAGTCGAGAACCACCTGCGTGGTTGCTATAGCAATTTGTAATTTGTAATTCTTATAGCAACCATGCAGGTGGTCATATAGCATATATATGGTCGCATAGCATCATTGCATGACACCATGCCTGTCTACCACATCTGTTTGACAATCAAGTTGTTTTAGGAAGCACGTGCCACTGTTTAGTATAACTTCACCAAAATGGCTCCAATGTCAACATCATTTGACGCACACAGTTTAATCCAAACAGCATTTCGCGTAAGTAACACAGGTTATCGGCTGAGAGGTTTATCATAGCACGCTTCAAGTAGCATGTATTTCATAAAGTGTTGTATGGTTTTCACTGAAAATTGAAGATGTTTTAAACATTTCATCTATCCACACAATGCAAGATAGCCTGTCACAAATTACAGCCAGTTTTCAATGCATTGTCCTTTAGTCCTGACACAGGCCCTGAGTGGCTTGCTGCACTGGTATATCGCCTTGTCGACAATGGTCTGTTCACAGTTGTCCCAGACTTCGACCAGTTGCAGGTTCATTTGAGAAAGTCACGTGTTGGCTTCTTGTATGCTCCTACTACATCACCTGCATGTAACCCCAATTTTTGCAGTCAACTTTGTTAAGGTGCGGACAGATCGCTGGCCACAAATTCAGTGAATTGAAGTCAGGTGTTTCTGGATGCAGGAACTCGTGTGGACCAGTACGACACTGACACAGTCGTTCGCTGGTAACCTTGGATGTATGTCAAATGGCGTCAATATCAGAACATTTTTGTGAATTTTTTGTTAAAAGATATTTTTGACATGTGTTTCTTAAGAATATTGACTGTCAAACTTGTGCATGTCAATTGCAGTGATGCTATGGTTGCTATAGCAACCACACAGGTGGTTCTAAACCTATACCAAACTTTCTAGGCACAACTAACAGCCAATGCTTTCACTGTCTTCTCTACCAGAAATTATCTATAACCGGCTTGTTTTGGTAAAATTATGCCAAAAAATCGTAGGGGTTTGGTGTTTTTTCAAGACACGTTGTATATGTCAATGATGTGATATAGGAGTCCACGTGGTTTTATGCACATGAAGATCGTCAGCTGTGATGATGCTGGTGCCTGTGGCGGTGGCCACTACATACTGGGACAATTCAGTCAACCTTTTGACAGTATACCCCAGATGATACACCATTATACAATCAACAAGCTGCCAATCAAGGGGGCTGAGCATATGTCCCTCGTACATCCCGTTAACAACGAACTGCTCTGAACTTCAGCATCGTTGTCGTCGCCGAATGTGTCTTTCCAACTCAGCGTTTTCTGTTTCTTCACACATGGAGATCCTGACTGTATTCTGGTGACGGGCAATTCCAAAATTGTCCTCAGGAACTTGTCACTGATTTGCTGCACTGGGTTTAGCTTTAGTGCCAGCCTCAGTGCTAGCTGTGGCTTAAATGCTGCAGTCACTCCACTGGTTCCATTGCCGTTTGGTTATTTCACATTGCTGTTTTACTTGGTGCCAAAAAACAAGCATTGTATGTATACAGGTATTACACAGTTGTTTTTCTCTTCATGGAATTGCTAAGAACTGGTTTATTGTTGATTTTTTATTTTTATGAAATGTTTTTGATGCCAGACAGTTTCAGAGTGCTAAAGGATCTATAAAATATTTTTATTCCCTATGCTGATCATGGGCTGTACAGATTTAGACTGCTGACAACTTATTCAAACATTTGTTAGTAGATGGCTGTTAGTTCTTAATAGTCCTGCAGTGGCTGCTTTAGCTGCAGTGCATGATTATAATTCAGTTTAAATGGCCGTGCAAGTTCATTTTACATTGTTTGCATGACCTTATAATTTGTGCTAGATTACGTTAGACTCGAGGTGTTGAGATGGAATTTGTAGTTGTCTTGTAGACTAAATGCATAACTGAATGTTTTCTAGTCAACTGGCTTCCTTTAGTGCTTTGGTGCTGTTGGTTAGGTCATCTGGCCAGTAAAATCGTACCCGAAATGATGTATAAAGTGTTGGGTATAATCAACCTTTTATTGTTCGACTAGTGCAGCTGACTTATTTATTTACGTTACATGGACAATCTCTTGCCACTGTGCTACAGCACTTTCACTACAGTCATTTACTGTCATGACATTAACTATTTATAGTTAGATAACTGGATTGCTTGCAGTATGTTATCTGTTTGCATACTTGTGCACATGTTAAATATTCATTGCAGAATGCAGCAGTCAATCCATCCACAAGTCAGCTTGGCCCAAGGCAAACTTAACCCTGGCATTAACCCTAAGCTTAATCCTAACTGTAACCCTTGCCCCAATACTACTGTAACATAACCATCGGGAAATTCGTTCACTTGGGGACGCGTTGACTGCCATCACAAATTGCAGCAAGCAGAGAACGTTTGTACGACCCGAGAATCAGTCATCATAGGTATTTCAGAGAGATTTTAGTGCAGATAATTTTGTGTACAGCATGGAAAGATGTTTGTTTTTTTGTTAAGCAGCTCTTAGTCAGTGTTTGTGTAGTCAGTATCTAATTACTAGTTGATGATGGAGTCATGTTTGTCCAGTGTCCGAGAGCTGTGACGCTAGTCAGTAGCTATGCAATGCTTGTCTGTGTTGAGACACAATCATGACATTTATGCATCGGTGATGTTTTAGTAACATATTTGTTTCAGGAATACTGCTAGTGTAGGGGTGAGTGTTGCTTGAGTTAGCAGGAAATAAAACTGAAGTATTTCATTGAAAGAAATGTTGAGTCAGTTAATTTTTGTGTCCATAGTAGGCACCCTTTTAGTGATTTTGGTCATGTCACAGCGGTAAGTTCTAGCTGTATTTGTTACTACAATATAGCTAACTGAAACTGAAACAGATGATCACCCCAGTGAGGGTGAGAAGACTTATGATAGGGAAGCAGAGTGTCTTGGCTATGGCTCACAGTACCATAATCTGTCCGTGTATTAAGGTCGTGGGAAAATACAGGCGTAGAAATAGAGATGTCGGTGGTCTTGTGTTTGAATGATAGGCAACAACGCTCACCCAATTGATGGTGGTTGTCGTTGTTAGGTTCAGTTACTTGTCAGTTCGAAATGTGTCTATCATTTCCTCGTTAGCTGTATGTGTGTCTGTCTGACCTTGTGTCATGGTTTGTTATGCGTATACGGGTTTTGTTGATGCCAAAGTTTAACTTGTTCTCTTTATAGTTGAATTTACCATACAATGTCTGTTGTAATAATGTCACTTCTGTGGCCCAAATTTGTAACAGTCACAGATGCACTGTTGCATGTTTGCTTGTTACAACAATCTGGCTTTCTTCTCGTTTTGACACTTTTTGGCTTATCAGGTGTGTAAAAACTGTCTCAGAAATTACCTCGGTGTCGAGTGAGACATTACGCCTATACTGACTCACTTTCTGACAGACACAGTTGCTGATGATACTCTAAGGCCAATCTGTATGTGCAATATTACCACAACACCAAAGACAGTTACACGAGTTGTTGTGACTTGCTTCTTCTATGTGTAAAGCGTTTATTTGTTGAGATGTGTTTGCTGTTTGTCAGTTGTATTGCTTGTCTATAGTACTGCTAGAGACGGTGCTGCTGCAAACTGCATTTCTGTTGTTTGTTAACTCTTTATGTCCCGTACGCCAAGCATTTTCTGTGACATTGTATCTCAGGGCTGTTTTAGCATACAACAAACGTAGAGAGATGTTAGAATTATAGAAGTGATGTAGTGTGTTTGGGATTAGACTTTAAATACTGGTCTGTGGCAAATGAAAATGTAACATTTTCTTTGGTCTAACAGATTTTTGATGTCATTTTGCCTTTTCCTGTTGGCATGCTGATACGACATCTTTCAGTGCTCTTTGAGTTACCATCTCATTTAATAACGCTGTCCTTCTCCTACCCTTTCCTCTTTTGCTTTACCATATGCAGAAAACCATGCCTGTTTCTCCGCAAAATGATTTGTAATGTGTCAAGTGGGATGTAAAGCCTGCACTCCCCCAGTCTGTGAATATGTCAAAACATTTGTTCTTCATGTGCCAATTCATCTCCAAGGTGTTTCTTGTTTCATGGGCACGTACCAACATTTCTTCATTAATAACCCTAGGTGTCGCTCTTAAGATGGATGTAGTGTTTATGTTAATATAACACTGTATCTCTACTGTTCTACCATGATCATGGGATGAGTTCGGTGTAACTTAGTTTCGTCTGTGTGAAGTTTTACACATTGTGTTGACTCTCAGACACGGTCTGGAGTAAAAGAGGGAACATTAACACAGCTGCTCTAGTTACTATAGCACAGTGCAATACTCTTGTTGCACGATGTTTTAGGCAGCTTATAGGTCTAGCAGATTGGGTTTTTGTCACACTGGGACCCTTACACTGTGATTAGCCTAGAGGCGGTTGCCTACAGTTAGCCTAGTTCATATTGTAACATGGTGGAGTGGTTCTGATGGGACTGAAGCCTATCTCAGTGGCCAACTAGCTTCCTTCAGTGCTTTGACGCTGTTGGTTGGGTCATCTGGCCTGTAAAAATCGCCCCCGAAATGACCTATAAAGTGTCGAGTGTATGCAGTCCTGTCTCTGTTCTCTGTCTATACCATAACACCTGTCTTGTCGCCTCTCTTGTAAATGCTCCACAACAGTTAGCCCAAGTGGCTGAAATGTCTTTTTAAGAAAAATGTCTCTCAGACTTGGTTACAGTCTGTGACCAATTTTTCTGCTAGAAGCAGTTGCAGAAAATGTTTTGTTTATGAATAGTTCAGAATTTGTTGAAATTTTCTGTTGTCTTTGTCATTGTTGCCATGTTTTGTTATTGAAAAATGGCTAACCCTTCCGAAACATTAAGTTCATATTCTCGTGGCTGATGTGTTTCTACAGTATTTTCACCAGTTCTTTGTATTCACAAGTGGTTTGTGTGCAGATCGTTTTCAATGTTGTGTCCAGTTTGTTCAGAATGTAAGATAAAGCCAGCGTTGGATATTAGGGTCAGACTGGGGTGAGATCGAAGAGGGTCATTGTTCCCTCTGCCCACCATGGGGATGTGAGGTCTTAATGTTTCTCTAAATTTGTTGTTGAAATCTATGGAGATTGCAGGTTGGCAAGGGTACATTCCGTAGGTTTTTGAGTTTGAGCCGATGGATTTTGTCAGCGTGCTGTGTAACTTGTATGTTTTCATGTAAGGGTATTGAGTATAGACTTAATGTCATATTGTTTCCACAGTTGCATAATTTTGCTGTTATACAAATAATTTCTTGTTTCTGTCTTCTGTTTCGCTGCACACATTGACACTTCTGCTTATAAATTTGTTGTAGATGAGAGATATGGATTACGGTGTGCACTTGGCATTATTGTGGGGAATACCTCATCAGCTTTTGTTAGTTTATATAGACAAGTAAGTAAAATTGTTGGCTGGATTTCATTTGTTTTACAGTTGTATATATTACTGTGCTTCAGCAATGCTATATAGCAAACAGAACTTACATGAACAGTGCACATTGTGTGAAATATCAAACAACAGTTGACGTTTTATGTATTATGTCAAAATTTATTATGATGTTACTGTATTTTTCTATTATATTGGTGTGCTGTAATTAATGTTTGTTTAGCTTTTGAGCATAAGTTTTGTCAAGAGAGTACTGTTTGCGTTGGAGATTAAACTGTACTCGTCAGCTAGCTGTTGCTGTGCAGTGTGCGACGAGTGTATGTGTGAATCTTTCTCATGTACAATTTCCATTTTTGTCTTTATTGCTGAAGATCACTGCAGCACTTTCTCAAAGTCTACCTGTCTCTCGCCATGTCATGCAGGGTCATTTCAGTCCAGTCAGTGATGTCATCGCCCCAGCATCTCCTTCGCTTACTTAAGTCGCTTAATCTGCCTTCCAGGATACAGAATATTCTCCGAGGCGAAATACTGAATTTTCTTCACAGTGGCTTCAGACTCCACTTTCCTCTACCTCTCTGTTTCAGCGTAAAGGGAAGGGATACTCAGAAATAGGTTACAGTGACCAAAACCTTTGTAAGCTCTATTTTTACAACTTTAAAATATAACATTTTAGAGATGTTCCTATTATTTCAGTATTTTAAATACTTGAGTATTTGAGCAACAACTTTTTATTCTACATGGATGGGGTTGCATACAGCCTGCAGTTATCTGTTTGAAATTTCTGATTGCTTGATAGTGTGTATACAAGATTTGACTATGATGTGTCAAACTATTTCTGTAAGCTATCCAGGTTATGGGCTGCATTTTATGTGCTGTTGGTATGCTTAAGGTATTTTTCAGCTGCAGTTGAAATTTTATTAGCAACTATAGTATGCATGTGATGCATTGCTATATCAGTGTTATGTTGCTGTCACTTGATATACTCGGTGAGTCAAAAAAAGTAATCCCCTAAGAAACTTAGCCCTTAATTTTGTCAAATCTTAACTGATTTTCAAAACTCTTTCACTGCTGGAAACAGTACTTCATTTGCAACAAAGGCCATGTAATGGTTCCCACTGCACCTTAAATACATTGCTGCACTACCTTGGGAAGTGAAAAGGGTTCATATTTGCTGCAAATCTGGAAGACAGTGCAAACGAAATGCATTGATTTTACATGCACCATTTCAATGGATCTTGCTTACTAACATATTCCTTACTTACTTATTATGTCAGTTTAATGTTCCTGTTAAATATTCTTTTAGATAACAGACTGTTTTATGTAAAAAGGTTTAAGTGTTGACAGCGACTTTGCTGATTGGGCACGCGACGCTGAACGAATTTTCAAGCAGGCAACACATCTTTAATTGGACCAGATCTGAACAGCTCTGACCTCAACCTGGTCTACTAGAAATTATGGGGTGTCGTCTAGCAGAAAGTTTGTCTGTCGCGGGTGCATAAAATTGATGAATTGAAGCAATACTTACTGAACATTTTGCTTGGCATGGACCATCACATTACAACAATGCAGTTGACGAGGGCATGGGCATTCTATAGCATGTATGCAGGCAAATGTGGACACTTGAGCAATTGTTGTGACAGTATTAATATCTATTCAGCTATATGACATGAAACGTTTCATTTCTTGTCACATGAGTACGATTTTTAAGTTGTGTGTTTTGTAATTTGTAACGTTTCAACTTTTTACTTCCCAAGGTAGTGCAGTAACATAATTAAGGTTCTGTGAGAATATTATATGGCGTGAAAGCGGTGAAAGAATTTTGAAAATCGGTTAAGGTTTCACAAAGTTCAGGCCAATTTCTGAAGGTCGATTACTTATGGGATTACTTTTTTTGACTCATCCAGTAGTTGCATTATTGTCTATCAGAGATTCAGTAGCAAGTTGGAGCGGTGTTGCAGATGTATTGATTGTTTTGTTGTGCAGTGGTTAAAACGTGGGCATGAATGGGATAAACTCCCTTTCCTTCCTTCCTTCGTTTCTTACTTCTTCCTTCTTTCCATTTTTGTTTGTTAATCTAGTTAAGGGGCCCAGTGAGCTGTGTAACTCTCCTAGTTGTAAGCTGCCAATGGTGATCCAATTGAAGAAAATTACATTCTGCTTTTTCACTTTTTGACTCTCTTCATTGCAATTCCTTCTGCACATCAGTAATCGGGCACTGTGGCAGCACTCTAAGCCCATCCCCTCCCCGTGTGGGCTTGGGGCTTAGAATAGACCCACTCCGTCTCCTAATAATATAATAATAAACAGATTTGTATAGCGCCGTAAGGTCGTAACTTTAGAGGCACTGGCCAGATGTCGTAAAAGACGACTAAACCAGGCACCCCTCAACCTCTGCAGCCTCATCTGGTTAATGAGGATGGTCTGGAGTAACAGAGGGAATATTAACATAGCTGCTGTAGTTACTATACTACTGTGTAATACTCTAATTGCATGATGCTCTAGGCAGCTTATAGGTCTAGCAGATTGGGTTTTTGTTACTCTGGGACCCTTACGCTGTGCTTAGCCTAGAGGCAGTTGCCTATAGTTCATATTGGTAACACAGTGGAGTGGTTCTGGTGGGATTGAAGCCCATCTCAGCGGCCAACTGGCTTCCTTCAGTGCTTTGACGCTGTTGTGTGTCTTCTGGCCTGTAAAAATCGTGCCCGAAATGACCTATAGTGTGGAGTGAGACATAAGCCTGTACTCACTCTAAGTCCCTGGTAGATTTCGGCCGAGTTGGAGCCATTACTGAATACTAATAGGTCGAGGGGAAAAGAATTACCCCAGAATGATTAAAAAATTAGTTTCTCGTCCCACTTTTAACCTCTGCATGTATTTATTGTAATTTCACTCAGTGTATTGCTTGACACTCATTATGATTCATTCAGTTTCAGCATCAGTTTTTGCATCATCAACGTTTAGTATCCCAGCTGCTAAGTGATTGTTTTCATTGGTCGATAATGTATGTGTTGGACGGTTCTCAAAGTGTGTGTGACATTATAGTGAATGTTGATAGCTTTTTACACTGTCTATACTGTCCTTAGTTTTATGTCGCTGCTGCTATAGTAAATAAACATCGATTAATGCCTTCATTTTTTGTGGTTGTTACTTGTTAGCAATGATTACATACACAAAGCAGGTTATCTTTTACCCAGCATTTGTCTGTAAATAAATAAATCACTGTTATTGTACAGCAACCCAAGAGCTTGATAAGTACGAAGATACACACAAAGTACACACAAAATTATACAAACCATCAAACATACATATAGGCCTATTGCTGATAGTTAGCAAGCACATAAGGAAGAAAATCCACTAGTATTAACATAATTCGTAGGATATTTCCTTGCTGCCTGAAGGCCACCAATTATCTGAGTTCCACTTACAAGGAAGCAACTGACGCATTGCTATCACAACAGTTTAATGCCAATCTATGCCTCTGCAACTGGAGTCCCTAAATAGCACAAAATTCTTGCTAAAAATCTCACAAACCAATTTCCTAATCTTTGCATGTATACCATAACCATACACGTTCTCAGACGGTGCTCTACAGCACACTCCTACAAACAATTCCTGGTTCCTGGTTTTCAGGAAATCATACCCGGACATCATCATGTGTTAACTTTATAATTAACCTTGAAGTAGTTCTGCTACTTAGGGAATTCTGATTGATTGATTGATTACCACTATAGTTACACCAAACCTGCTGCGGAAACTGATTATTTAATTTAACCTCTCTTGCACTGAATACTTCCTTTACATACAACAAAACACCCCCACCTTTAATATCTAATACCCTATCCTTCCTAAAAAGAGTATAACCCTCTAGATTCAATCCCGTGTCAGCAATACCATCATTTGCCAAACTGTCTGAAAACGGCAATAATATCTGGATCAATTACTTGCACCTCCGTATACAATTCCTCAATCTTATTCAGTACACCCCTCGCATGACATAGATGCATTTTGGACCCGAACCGCAACTCCTATAGCCATTGGATTATTTTTTCGTTGAACTGATTACCACTCTTTCTTGTTCTGCCTAAAGCTCTTCTCTTGCCCTCCTTCTGACTTCCTTTACACGTTCCCTCTGACTAAATGTCAGATCCTAAGAGATGCTAATACCTCTGAACCTCGCTTCTGCAGACTTTAATTCTCTTACCTCACCAAAAATCCTGTTCATTTTCTCAGCCTTACACTTTACCAACAATGGCCTAACTTTGTTCTGATCTCTTTTGCCTAACCTATACATTTGTCCAATGTCTTCGCTTTTCAATGTAATGTCCAAACCTTCCTCACAGATTTTGTAAAAGAAAGCCACATCTCCTGCTTTTCTGTCCTCAGCAACTTCTGATTGGATCTCCGGCACACGATATAACATGACATTTTGTTTTCTTCTTTCAATTTCACGCTCCTCGTCTGCATTCAAGACATCGCCACCACTCACTACCACTTCACTCGCTTCTCTCACTACTTACTTTTCAGTGTTCCTGTTGACCTGTTCCTCCATTTCGTATTGTTTTTCGGCAGCTCTACAGCTACTTATCTGCGGCAGACCTTCTGCCACGCCCGCAGTCCGCATATCGGACACATACTGAGACGGCCGTGCTGAAAGTACTGACGGACATTCTGTATGCAGTCGATGACGGCGACCTGTCTGTCCTCGCCTTGCTCCACCTGTCCGCGGCATTTGATACCGTTGACCATGACATCCTGCTGACTCGGCTTAAGGTCTCCTTCGGTATTGGTGGAGCTGCGTTGGATTGGTTACAGTCCTACCTGACGAGCAGGCTGGAGTGTGTGCGACGTGGTTCGGCTCGGTCGACACACGCGTGCGGTTTGGCATGCCACAGGGGTCTGTCTTGGCCCCCCCCTACTGTTCATCTTATACACTGCTGGCTTGATCGATCTCATTGAGGGATATGGTCTTAACCATCATCTATATGCTGACGATACAGCAGATACAGGGCTCTTGTCGCTTTGGGTCTGCTAACCAGCTCCAGTCCTGTCAGCTTGCCTGGATGAAGTGTCTGACTGGATGTTGTCGAATCGTCTATAGCTGAACACTGCGAAAACAGAGATCCTCTGGTGTTCGACCAACCGTCGGCAGAACCATCTGCCATCTGCTGCTGTTCGTGTCGGAGAGAACTACGTGCTGTCCTCGACAACTGTTCGCGACCTTGGAGTTCTCATCGACAGCAATGTCGCTATGCGGTCTCGTGTCGCGTACGGTGTCCGGATGTTTTGCTGTGTTATGGCAGCTCCGCAGCATCCGACGCTCAGTGTCCGATTCTGTGTTCCATTCGCTGGTCGTGTCGCTGGTTATGCCACGTCTCGACAACTGCAACGCAACACTCGCAGGACTTCCTGCATCTCAACTCAGTCGACTTCAGTCGGTTCTCAATGCCGCCGCCACACTGATACATCGATCTTCTCGGTATGAGCACGTCACACCAATGCTGCGAGACCTACACTGGCTGC
>Ga0126335_1001410_pt1 | contig 13397 bp, 13 predicted proteins | sample OlaspJWI45metaG_FD_108409 | JGI IMG/M metagenome (GOLD analysis project Ga0126335, IMG submission 108409) | Marine gutless worms symbiont microbial communities from Oahu, Hawaii - Olavius sp. 1 OAHU.JWI-45 metaG | ecosystem: Host-associated > Annelida > Digestive system > Unclassified | place... | reverse complement strand
TAGCTCTACCCTGGATTTTTGTTTTAGGACAACGGTTTGATCACTACGAGTGCAGCAGATTAAGCTGGCTAGGTCAGCTTTATGGCGCACTATAATATAGTTTTACTTACTTACTTATTGGACTTACTGCTTGGTTAGTTTAGGTAGGATTTTGGTTTCTGTATGTCTGTTTGTCTATTGAATGATTTGCCAGTTGTGGCGTGAATCTTGCCAGTTGTGGCATGAATCTTGGGGCGAGTGATGTTAATGTGCGGCCCAAGTTTAGCAGTGAGGGACTTGAGAAAACCTATATCTTAGTAGAGTGCTTTCAACATACTGGATACATCAGTGCATTGCTGATATTTAATTGTCTAAATTTTATGTCTTTAATTAACTGCAAATTTTAGACAAATGACCCATGGGCAGTGACGCTCAGCTCAGTCAGCTGGCTCAGGTAGGTCGGGATGACTGAGTTTCAGTCTCTGCATGCAGGATTACAAGTCTGTATGTCCAGCGGTTACAATTTGTGACAACCTGGTTAACAGACACATGTACAGACAGACAGGTGTGATTCAGTCTATATGATTATCTCAACCAGGCCGCAGCCAGGTGAGCTGAGATGTGTTTGATACAACTCAAAGTTGTAGTACTCTCTGCATCAGACACTTGTCTATGCAGAGTTGTGTATGTTTGTTTGTGAGCAGTTCCTGTTAGACCATCAGGTGTGAATGTCGACGTTGACCGCAGCAGTGGTGCTGTCAGAGTTATTTGGACTGTCCCGGTACTTGCATGTGTTCATTCTGTATTTTCACTGGTCTGTCTCTCCGTCTCAGTATTGCAGCTGGTATTAGTTTACATGGTGCTGTAATAGTTGTGGCTTTGGCTTCTGGTTTAGATGTTGCGTGTTTACTTTACGTTCATTCCACTTTCGTGTAACAACTTTGAATGAGCTGTTCACAGATCTGTCCGTTTTTTGCAAAGCAGTGTACTTTGATACTGTGTAAAGGGTGACTTGACAAGCGCCACAGTAGTAAAGGCTACATCGAAGGGGTGTCATCTGGCAAATGAGTAAGAACAGACTGACTGACAGCTACCCACACGATGAGATCATCAGTTGCAATAGTCTGAATCTTATGCATTTGATGTTGCCTAGAATGAAAACACGGCCATAGAAAAAAGTAATGACACCTTACTACCAGGTTTATGATTAAGTCATCAGCATGCTTAATGCCAAGCAACTGGCTTCAGCTGTAGTCTCACAGCTTTAATGAGCATTTGACTTTGTTTTTGCTGTTTGTAGTGTATTTGTCAATTACATGCTGTGTGTACATGTAACAAGAAGCCAGAGTAATTTGGCAAAGGCTGCATCGAATGGACCACACACACTGCACATGTTGGAGTCTTTAGCTATAGCTGATCTTGAGATATGTAGCCGTTACAGAGATATGACGTTTGTGAAATATATAGTGGGTCTCAAAATGTAAAAGTAGATCACGCGACCCCACCTTTTACCCCAGGTCACTTACTGTTGCCCCCAACCCTCGATATGCTACAAAATTTGAAGTCTCTTACTTTCAGCCATCCCAAGATATGTAGGGATTCACAATGGGCAAAATTTACCGCAGCCCTCACCGTGGGGGGATCAGGACACCCATCTATCACAACAGCCTCACCGTGGGGGGGATCAGGACACCCATCTATCACAACAGCCTCACTGTGGGGGGGATCTGGACACCCATCTATCACAACAGCCTCATCGTGGGGGGATCAGGACACCCATATATCACAAAGTTTCTTAGGCCCCAAGAGTGTTCATCCCAAACAGGATCTTGATCCGTTCAGCCGTTTTTGCACAGTGAAGCCATATGACAGACAGACAGACAATTTGACAGACAGACAACACGATCATCTGTAAAAGTAGTCTGCATCTCATGCTTTTGATGCAGCCTAAAAGTGTAATAACAGTGAGTAACATTAACTGCCTTATAAGTTTGCATTTACAACATATTTTTCATGCAGCATCAGTGAATAATATTAGTTTATGCTTGACTGCTTGTGAACTGTGCAGTTGTGTGTGTTACGTCTTCACATCTACATGTTTTTCTTTCTATACAGAAGTTACGTTATAACGTTGCATTGCTCGGTGTTGTTGTAATATTGTGTTTGATACAACTCTTTGGACAAATTGAATAAAGGCATTCTTTATTCAAAACTTGTGACACAGCAGACTGATAGTACTAAGATGTGTTATGCAGATGTACTCAGCCACACACAAAGTACTGTGAAGAGACAGCTCTGAGGTATTTGATGTATCTGTGCTGTGTGCAGACAGCCGATGAGTGCTTAGATCATCACAATGTGACATTGTGCTTCAGCGACAATTCCTGTTCCGATGTGTCAATGTCAGTGCCGTGGCCTGGCCATTCAGCCTCTTTGAAACAACAATCATCATGCCTTGAGTCAGTTTCACTCAGCGTCAGAGTCCATGCGGTCAACAGTGATGGACTTGCAGGACCCGCTGCTCAAGTCCTGCTACCCAACACTCATACTGCAACTACTGTGAGTTTCACTTCAGCCGTCTCACACACGAGTTCAGATGACATTGAGACAATTCACTCAAGTTCAGAATTTGATCTGCCGGTATATCCTGGCTGCCCTAATGGCTCGGGAGATCTGTGTCAGTCGAGACCAGTCGACAGGCAGCCGTGTTTGGCTTCTGAGCGCGATGGTCGTGTCCTGATTCTGAACCGGACAGAGATGACCATAGCAGTCCAGCTTGTCTTCAGCTTCATTCTTCCTCTCCACACTCGCCTCATTGTTGTACGTACATTACAACTTCAGATATTATTTTTGTGTGCAGGACTCATTCACACATTATCACGTCACGTTGAATGCATGATATGCAGACCATTACATTACATTGGAGTTATTTAGAGTGGCCTAAAGTACAAATACTGCTAAACTACTACTATACACGGTGTGCAGAACTAAAAGCCAAAAACAGTTAGGAAGGAAACGATCGCGAAAAGAGATAAGTTTTGAGGCAGTTTCAAAAAACAGTCAGCGTTAAAGCTGAGGTGACATCGGGTGGCAGACTGTTCCGGAGGCAGCATACACGATCGCTAACAGTGGACAGCCATGTACGTCAGATCACTAGCTGCGAGGATGACGACAACCGATGTTCCCATAGTGTAGTTTGTGAGTCAGATACACCTGTGTCTGGCAAAAGCTGCTGAGTGGATTGAGGTTCTGTTTGGGGTGGAGACTCCGGGGGGTCCAAGGAGGATTGTATGAGACGGTCGTCATGATTAGTACCACAGATTCGATTCAGCTTTCGCTGAATAACTTCAGCCATTTGTTGCTTTCTCTGAAGTTACTGTGGTACAGTTTTAACATCCAGTAAACACTTCTGAGGAATATCAGTCCACACTTTAAAAGTACGAAATAGTCCATGGCTTTTAATGTCACAGTCTGTTCTTAAACTAGGAAAATTTCAAAATTAATTTTACCAGACAATGTCATGCTTTGACTGACTTTCTGTGGTATGATTTATTTTGCAGCTAGACCAGTTTTGATCACCGTTTGATGCTGAGTAGTTCAGTTTCTCTGAGAAATTAAGGCATTCTTACTTCATGGCTCAACATTTGCATTGGTTGCCTGTCCAGGGTTGGCTTATTGGCCCTACGCCCATTAGCCTGTGAAGACGACACCATGGTCAAACAGACAAACGCTCAAGATAAGAACTTTTGTAATAGATTGAACATTGTACATGATTTGCAAATTTGGGAATGTCGTGTTTACCGCAGATGTCCCAATTTTTTTCATGTCTTGTATGATGCTGTCATTGTGCATCAGTATGTTTGCTTTTGAAGCTGTAGTTTGATTTTCAGTACTATTGTGTAGAAAGACTGATCTTTGACATGATTCTAGTGTGGCGTGTGGATTGACTTGTTCACTGGCTGTGTTTGTAGCAGTCACTGGAGAATCTGAAAGGTCAGTGTGTTGCCAGATATGTTCCCACGGTGGTCGGTAATGTCATTCATTTCTCATCGTTATTACAAGCTTGTGTGTATCACTTCAACTTCACAGTCATATTGCCCGGCAGTGATGGAGCGTCACGCTGTGTCAGCACATCCGTGTCAGTGTCGACTGCCCCTCCTGCACCTGTCACTCCATCACCACCATCTCACATTCACAACTACCTCAATGGGTCACTGCTTGTCAGTCTGGCACCCGACCATCGTCATCGTCGTGGCGGCATCAGTGTTGTCTCTTCGCAGCTCATCGTCGTGGAACACACTGACTTGGTGGTCGGGCAGACCTTGTCTACACTTGTGGCCCTTGGTCTCATCAACACTTATGACCGGCGTGTGACTGACGCAGTGGACCCTCTGGTTGGTTACGAGGAAGCATGCAGACGCAACCAGAGCTTCTACGTGACGGGTAAAGTCGGCCTGAATGCCACCGAGTTCATGATTGGTGACCCGAGTGTTGGCTGGTCGGTCTATTCCAACCCTGTTGTGAACCTGTCTCGCCGAGTGAACATCTACATGGTGCGGGAGAACAGTCTGGATGGCATTCATCGGCGAGCTGTGAGCGACTACGTTGTGTTAAGCAGCAACTCTGGCAGTGTGGTGGTATGGGTGTTCCCGTGGTGGTTGTGGTTGTTTATAACACTCATCATACTTATCGTGGGTACTATCCCGGTTGTCATGTGTTGGAAGTGGCAGTGGCGGAGTGGTGGTGATGATAAGCGCTGGCTGCCGGGTAGCACTGTCAAGGTCTACGCCACTGAGCGTTCGTCGCCGGTCGCCATCAGCCCTCTGCCCGTTGGCTACCTCAACACAGTTGCTGAGGATCGCCGTCACCGGGGTCGCGTATCAAACAGCAGACCAGGCATGGACTCATACTCAGATGCAGATGGAGATGCCAGCTTTGTGGAGCCGAGACCAGTCTACGACTCCGAGTTGATGACGACAGCAGCACGACGACGACGTAGTCGGTGTGTGCCTGTCAGTGAGCTGCGTCAGTACTGTGAGCGACATCTGTGGTCCTACAATGGACGGGCACTAGTTGACGAATTCAGTCGTCTGCCGGATGGTTTCACAGCGCCAGTGAAGACAGCAACACGACCGTTCAACGCGCCTTTCAACCGATCTCCAGACTGCATACCATACGATCACAACTGCGTCCACCTTTCCTCGGGCCAGTATATCAATGCCAGCGTCGTCCAAACGATCGGACGCCGTCATTTCTTCGTGACGCAGTACCCCAGTGTCAAGACACTGGCCCAGTTCTGGCAGATGGTCTGGGAGAGAAATATTGATGTGATAGTGGCGCTGGTTGGTGAGGATGAGCCTGACTGTGGTCCGTACTTGCCAGAGTTGAACTGTTCCACCAATGCTGCTGTGCCGCTGGATGACATCAGCGTTGAGTTGGCCGGGTGTGGTGTCCTGGCGCATTTTGTCGTGCGTGAGTTGCTGCTAGAGCGTCTGGGTGAGGCGGGTCAGCGGCGCGTCGCTCACTGGCAGTACACATGGTGGTGTGGCAGTGATCTAGAGACCTCCATCCCATGTCATCCAGTCGACTTTGTGGACTTTGTACAGCGAGTGCGTGATGATGACGACTATGATGATGCTGGTGGCGTGCTGATCCACTGTGGCTCCGGTGGAGGTCGCTGCGGTCTCTACCTTGCCATTGATGCTCTGCTGGATCAAGGTACTAATACAGGCGTTGTCGACGTCATCAAGTGTGTCTCACTACTGCGTACAGAGCGCTGCGGACTGGTCCGCTCACTGTGCCAATACAACTTCATCTACCAGTGCCTCTGTGAACAGTTTGACCACCCACAAACACGTTTCTTAGCTCACAATTTCATCTCACAGCCTCGCCCAGGTGAATTCTCGCTTGTATTCATGCCTGCCTACTTCGACCCACTGCGGCCAGGCCAGCCCTTGAGGCGGCGGTCAAGAAATCCATTCCTGATGTTAGGATGTGTGGATGAGGCAGCGGAGTGCGGCATGGATAACCCGGATGGCAGCGGTTTTAGCGACATTGATGACCACCCAGCTGTCACGTTTGACAGCTTCATACAACATTCGGCATTCATTGTCTCACAGTGTCCGCGACCTCTAGATGCTGATGGTTTCTGGGATGTCGTGACTGAGTCTAGAGTGGGATGTATTGTGTCATTGGGAATCTTAACCAGGCTACTGGGCAGCGAGCTGGTGATTCCACAGATGCCGGGATTCAGTGTCAACACTCATCATCACCTGGTGGAGTGCAGGTCAGTCGAGAAGAGTTCGGAGTCAGTCTACGTCATCACGAAGTTGGATTTGTTTGTGTGTGATGCTGCCGGTGTGATCTATAAGTCGCGTCAGTCTGTGAAGCTGTTTGAGTTATTGTCGTGGCCAGATGACTGTTGTGTGCTGCCTGTTGAAGCACTGGTCCAGTTTACCACCCTCGTGCGATGTTTTCAGCGGCGCAAGGACAACACTCCACTGCTTGTGTTTGGTACTGCTCAGTTGTCAGTTGGACGTCGTGACCGTACACGTGTCGCCATCTTCACTGCTCTGTGGCGTCTCATGGAGCAGGCAGAACTTGACGCAGTTGTTGATGTGTTTGCCGCTACAAGACTTACCTGCCTACTGCTGCCGTCGGCTCTCATTGATGAGGTACTGTTACACGCACCATTTAATCAACATTCTATAAATATGATACAGACTGAGGATGAGTGATATGCTACTGTTATGTAACCCTGTGTACACAGTGAGGCATGACAGTTTGAACAGTTGACAACTGTGATATCCGCCACATGGCAGTCCTGGACGGACTGCTTACTCACCATTGTGATGCCTAGGCCAACTTAGCCTTCCATCCCTCCGGGGTCGGTAGATAACGACCAGCTTTGGCTGGGAAGACAAAGGCAGGTATGGTTTCGTTCCATTCGTGGATAAACGTTTAGGTGTGTAGGTAAAACTTTGTGGTTCCCTTATGAAGAGGTGCTGTATTAAGTGTCTGAAAGCGTTTATTGTTCAACGTAATGTGGCTGAATTCTGTGCACATATCAAATGTGTTGTGTGACAGGACCAGTATGGTCTTCTGTATGCGGCAATGAAAGAGTTTCTCAGTTGTCCAGACGCGTACCAGTTAGGTCGCGACTGCCGTGCATTCCCGCCCGTGTCGTTGTCTCAATATCGCCACCACACTGAGCCACTGACTAGCAGCAGTCATTGGCCGGCGTCGTCTGGTAGCCATGACAACACGCAGGCGCGAGGTCCCTGGCTGACGCCGGATGTGTTACATTCACCGCCAGACAGTGGCCTCTCCTACCTTTATCAGAAGAGAAGCGCTGTACAGACGGACGCCAGTGGTCGTCCAGCAGGTGGCCTGTATGGTCAGCGTGACGGACGTGCAGAATTAAATGTATCAATGAACAGGGCGACGAGTTCAGATGACCAGCCGGGTAGTATCACTAAGTTTGTGACGTTCTCGTCGACGTCTGTGGATGTCAAAGAGCACTTGCCATTAGCATCATCATCAGCAGCATCCGCAGGTGTTTCACATAGTCAGCCATCAGATGTCAAAGTCTGTGGTCCGCTACTCACAGCAACTATGGAGCACTCTAACCAATATGAATCTCAGACTTCTGACCATCACGACAAAGACCGACCTGTGACATCGTCGCAACATCAGTCCGACTTCACTTCGTCGTCGTCATCGTCACAGCTGATGACACGCATGTTGACGACAACCAGTGGCGGACCACTGACTAGCACACCTGTCGACCATCAGAAACCAGCCACCACCTAACTGCTCGGCATTACCTTGCTGTATCACTCTGTGTGGTCTACAGAAATGTATTGCACGTATTATCACTGTAACTGTTGTCCACTAGCAAATCGTCTGATGATGCTGGTTCTTACTAAACATTTCACTGTTCGCTAAGCATGTTGGTTATACAGTGTATTTTCAAGCTCAGGGAACAGCTTGTAATCTGTTTAAGACAATTTTTTAACATCGTCATTAAAGTAACAGTTGTTGCCATTTTGCCTTACAAAGCTCAGTTCATTCTGTAAAATTTTGTAGCTAAAAATTTCTAGTTTAAGTTAAATGTTGTGTCTAAATTACGACAAGCTCATTTTTGCATGTAGCACATGAGTTTGTGTAACATTGTAAGCTACTGTGGACTGGAACATTAACAGAAAGTCGTATATGGTCAATGAAATAGATCCATCAGTTTAAGTGACTTTTAAAGATTATACACATCAGAGTGAACTACTTCAAATCCCCTTTCTTGTCGCTGTCACAGCATAAAAGGCCTTATATCTAGATTGCAGTCATTCGTGGATACAGATAGAGTGTTATTGGCTGCTATTTTTTAGTTATCATATCTTAATTGACTCAGTTGAGCGATTATGTTATTGTCCTGTAAAGGTGCAAGATACAGGGATCAACTAATGTGATGTTACTCCTATGAATGATGTAAAAACTGGATGTTGGGTAACTAAAAGTTGCTGATCATCTTTCAAGTGTGATATCCTAGAACAGTGGCATATTCAAGTTCAACACAGACTTGTTTTCACTTAAAACATTTGAACTTGGTTGAATGTTCAAGGTCGTTCTAACTCCTTAGCTTGATGCAACTTACATGGTTTCTACAGAGCATAAACAATAGAGTGATGTTTCAGCTGATGTGAATCCATGATCACGGGTCACGGCTGCAGCTTTTATAGAAATTGTAGATGTGAACATTCGTGTACGAAACATAGTCGCATGATTTGACTGCAATAGTTGGGCATTCAGATTGTTTTGACTATCTGGGTCTAGATTAAATCAGCATTAGATCTGTCTACACAGGCTAATCTGTTTGTATATAATGTATGTTTGAAGTGTTTGAAGTCAAACGTTTGTCTGAGCTTTGCTAAATGCTATGTGACAACTTTGTTCCGTTTTTGCACATTTTTGCTTAATTCAGAATTGTTTGGTGTAAACCACAGATGTTGTTTTCCACTGTTTAATGTAGTTAAGTTAGGTTAAGCAAATTGTTTGCTTTGCTTGATTATCGGTATTTCTACACTGATTTCATGTGGTACATGAAAATAGCAACACTTGGGATGATTCTCCAAACACGTCGAGAATACAGAAAACGTTCGTGGGTAGCATACGTTGTTTTCCGCTCTGCATTCAATTCGGTTGATAGACAATATGGCTGCTGCTGAAATCCAAGGGAGTCTCTCAGAAAATCGTCCACCCCCTCGAAGATCCGTGCAGCAACACAATCAGTCGTGTGCGATCTGATGGAATGATGTCAGGCTGGTTTGAGGTGTCTGCAGGGGTACGCCAAGATTGCGTCCTTGCCCCTGAATTCTTCCTAAAACCAGTTGATTGGATTGTCAGCCGCTCACTTCCCCGGGGTTTTGTCGGTATCACATTAGGCCAGGTGACCTTTACTGACCTTGACTTAGCTGACGACATTGCTCTTATGGCAGAAATGCTCGAGGTTTTAATTAATGAATGAAGAATCCTGGCAGCTTGGCCTGGAAATTAATTGGAACAAAACTAGAATTCTAGAGTCAGACAATCCATGGTAGTTCTGTGCCCGTCCTCGGCCATCAAGTCAACCTAGTTGACACATTTGTCTGCCTGGGTTCATCCACAGACCAAGACGGCGAGTGCGACACCGACATCCGCAGAAGAATTGAGCTCGCCCGCTCCTGCATGAGAGCCCTGGACCGCGGTATCTTGCGAACATCCATCTATCCTCCGCTTGTATAACATTTACATCCTCCCAGCTCTGCTTTATGGTGCTGACACGTGGTCGATGAATGTCACAGTCAGGCGACGTCTCGATGCTTTTTACCAATGGTGCCTGCGATACATTCTTCGCACCCTACACAGCCCATGTCTCAAATCTAACAGTTTGTAAGCGAACAAAACAGAGCCGAGTCACCACTACTATCCTAGACCGCATCTTTAACTGTTTGGACATATTCGCCGAGCCGACGCATCACACGATCACGCACGTGCGCTGCAGGCCTCCATAATAATGATAATAATAATAATAATAATGTTTCAAAGAGTTTCGGTGCTGGTGCAGCGCTTCGCTTTTGCTGTGCTTAGCCTAGAGGCGGTTGCCTTGAGTGTAACGTAAGCTTGTAACGTGGTAGAGTGGTCACGGTGTGATTGCAGCCTATCTCAGCGGCCAACTGGCTTCCTTCAATGCTTTGACGCTGTTGATTGGGTCATCGCCGGTAAAACTCGTCTCTGAAATGGCCTATAATGTGTCGAATGGGACGTTAAGCCTCACTCACTCACTAGACCATTTCACTTTATTGGCATTCACGTCAACAGCCAGCTGAGCTTGACAACCCATGGCTTGCTTGTTAATGTGTTACGAACCTACGACAGCTGCTGACGACTGTCGCCGCCGATTTTATGGTTATCCAATACAGAGGTGTTGCAGGATTTTCTGGTGTTTTTATCAATAGGCTGTTGGTATACCTGATTAAGTTGTCTTATTCTCTTGAAGTAACTGCTGTACTTTTTTGTCGTGGCAAAAAGAACGAGCAAAAACTTTTGATTAAAGTAGAAAAGCTATGCATAGTCTATATAGGGCTATTCGCTGACTTGACTCTAATACTAACACATCTGTCATGTCTAGTATTAAATACTAGACGATGAGATGAGTTGATGTATTAACACGAACATTTATCATAGAGATAAGACTTGAGAGTCAGTCTTGTACGCTGAGTGACAGCATCTTGCAGCGTTTCCAAGCTACTGTTCTGTTAACTGATACACCTTCAGTTAACCAGACTACCAGAGTGACATAGTGTAGGCTACTGATGGTAATGATACCATGCAGTCGACATACACGTAGGCCTAAAACAAATCATATCGGACTGGTATATTCTGGCCACCAATGCCAGGCCTTTGCATTAAGCCTTTCATTTAAATTATTAGACAAACGACAATTACATGAATCTGTGAGTTATTCGTGGCGCATGCACCCAGGAGCTTCAGAGCGGGAGCTGGGGCTGGAGTCTTGAGTAAGAGCGCCCAGCAACTTACGTGTAGTCACACTCATTCAGTACAGGCTTCGGAAACATCACCCCGGAAACTTGTAACATTACGCTGAAGTGTGAATTTCAGGTGGCTGAAGTTTCAGTTCCTTAGTTCCTATTGAGGTACCATAGGCCTAGGCCTATAGTAGACTATGTGCAATCCCCTCGGTAGCAGGCCTACTAGATGATCATTCATCCGTGTCGTACCGTGAATTTTCTCGTCGATTTTGTAAAATTCCGCGAGTTTCCCTGTTGTGGTTCGGTTCGAAACCCAGTGCCCATAGATTGTTTTCACTGCGTTGCCACTGGCAGTAGCGAGCCAGTCTGCTGCACCGTCAAATCGTCCTGCAACGCAGTCGATCTATCTGCGTCTTTGACGACGCAGTCAGTCCGTTTGATGTCTGTCGTCGTTGTATTAATGTCGTCGCAACTCGAGTCCGCTGCACAGACACCACTGCCACTGTCCTGTGTCGTCGTCGAATCAGTGTTGTGAGTCGGAGGTACTTGGGTGTCCGGTGTACTGCTTGACGGCGACTGCCCTGACGGCTGCAGACTGACCTCACTCTGCTCCATGCTGTCGCTGTTCTCGCGCACTTGCAAGCCCGTCTTTCGTTTCTTCGTCGGCGACAGCGTGTCACCGTCGTTGCCCTGACGTGAGTGTTTCGTACCGGCGGCAACCTTTTCCGTTGGCGGCGGCAGCGTCGCGGCATCTCTGGTCGGTCTACGCTCGGACTCGCCGTCAACGACGGTCACCGCGGCGAGAAACGGGTTCCAGAGAGGTGGCCGTTGCGACTGCGTTGTTGAGAGAGCGCTGACTACAGAGTCTGACGCTGAAGGCCGACTGCTGGTCTGCTGTGTCCGGTCGTGCTCGCTCGTGTCTGGGACTGAGCCGCGGTCCTCAGATGTGACGGTAGAATCTGGTCGTAGGACTGGCGACTGACGTTCTGCTGCTGGCGGTGATGCATGTCTAGCAGTGACGTTGATCGGTGGCTGAATGTGTGATTGTGAATGATGCTCAGCGTCTCTACTGAACAGCAACAATCAATCATAGTTGCACAAATACATATAAAACAATACTGAAATAAATAGTGTCAGAGGATAGCATCACAGTCACCGCCTGCCGCTGTTTGCTGCCGCGACCTTCGGTTTGACCCCGTGACCTTGAAACTCGAACGTGACCTAGACAGTCTGAAGAACACCATATCTCCACACCGAAAATGAAATTGCTAAGTGCATTGCAAAAGAGAGAGCGCAGATTGAAAAATATGAAAATAGCTCTCAAGGTGATAGGTCGAGCTCGAACGTCATCAAAATCTATCAACCTGTAAGCGTTTCAAAATGGTTACTGCTTGCCTGTAGGCCTATAAAAGATTGCGTGATGCATGATAATGTGCAGTATCGTGCAGTTACTATTGTAAGCTTACATTCAGTTTCAGGTAGAAACATCTGCATTACAATCGTGTTCTACGCACGTCTGTTTGTTGACGTAATCACCGGCGGCCACGTTCCTGTCAGCGTCAGGTCGACAGAGACGGTCAGTTGGTGTGAACGGCGACAGTGACCACCGTGGTGGCGGTGCGAGCCCAGCTGGCGGAAGTACGATTGACGCTGCTGCCGCTGCAGCTGCGCGGTCACCAAGCCGAGCTAGTTCAGTAGCCGCCGCCGTGTTGAGGCCAGCCAGGCTCCCAGCTGCTGATGTTGAGACTGGTGAGGATGCCACTGCCGGCACTGAAGGCGCATAGAGACCGAGACCAAGACCGGCAGGACTCATCGCCCGAACTCGCGCATTCAGACAGTCTACTTTTCAACACAAACAACATCGATACACGAGTGATATACCGAGTGGGGAAAAACCAACCCACCATATTGAGCCAATTATCATATTTTAAGGTTAAGTTAAAAGTAAAGTTCAAATGCATTCTGAAGCTTAAATCATTTCTGACAAATCGACGTGACTTTTGAACAGATCTTAAACAGATTTATGCGACTGGTATCGTTTAAATGAAAACGACCCAACTCTACAGACAACACAATGGAGTTTTAGCATTACGTTACGTCGCCATGATGTTAATTCGGCTCGATGTTATCTTTCGTTAAAATTTCATGGAAGATAAGTTAACGGTGTTGTGTCGTGATCGTCCGTGAAATTTTCACTGCAATAGCTTTGTCTGTTGGCGTTATTTTCCGTGAAAATTGACTTCGACTTAAACTTAGAGTTTTGTTCCTTTTGTGGTAGAATGTCCGACTAGGGATCGAAAGGTCCCAGGTTCGATCCCTGGCGGTGCCAAAAAGTGAATGCATGTTTGTAAATATTTACCACTATTAAGTTGTGTCTTGTGTTATATTATGTGT
>Ga0126335_1001409_pt1 | contig 13417 bp, 7 predicted proteins | sample OlaspJWI45metaG_FD_108409 | JGI IMG/M metagenome (GOLD analysis project Ga0126335, IMG submission 108409) | Marine gutless worms symbiont microbial communities from Oahu, Hawaii - Olavius sp. 1 OAHU.JWI-45 metaG | ecosystem: Host-associated > Annelida > Digestive system > Unclassified | place... | reverse complement strand
GTGATTAGCCTAGAGGCGGTTGCCTACAGTTAGCCTAGTTCATATTGTAACACAGTGGAGGGGTTCTGGTGGGACTGAAGCCTATCTCAGTGGCCAACTGGCTTCCTTCAGTGCTTTGACGCTATTGGTTGGGTCATCTGGCTTGTAAAAATCGTCCCCGAAATGACCTATAAAGTGTCGAGTGGGACGTTAAACCTCTGCTCACTCACTCACTCACTGGTTAGGTTTGCAAAGTGACAATAAGCGGAGTTTCATCGTCGGTTGATTGAACAAGCACCGTGTCATCAGTTCAGTGACAATAGAGTAGACGTTGAATGAAGGTGATATCCAGGTGTGCAAACAGTTGTCGCTTACCTGAAGTACTGCGCCGCATGACGTCGCCGATGACGTATATCCAGCAGCAGCAATAACAACAGCAGCAGAGAACAGAGATAACAGCAATGCTCAGCAGAAGAGTAACTGTTGTAGTACTGCTATATTATTGCCTCTGACAAGAGTGTCGCTGCTGCACGCTACGCTGCGTACACGGTGTCCGTAGGTGCAGCTGCTGCACCAGGCTTACTACTGCTGCTGTAGCTTGCTGGAATTGCCATCTCTAACTTCCTACACTTTTAGCTATCGGTTGTTCGCGTTGAAGGCGCAAGCTGTTCAGTGGCCACTCGTCTGCGAAATGCAAAATCTGATAAGTATCCTACAGTTTTGCATGTGATCGATTACCGCGTTAACTGGTGGCTAGCTATACCTCGTAGGCTCACGTACACAGCGCAGACCACTAGTGTGCCGGTTGTTTAACTTGTTGTAAACATCTCTTGCTGCTCCAGTCGAAGTTCAGCTAATTGTCAATTTATATATGAACGTATACATTTTTCAATGCTTTCGTTTAACTGCACATGCAAGTCCATACAACGTGCACGTGGCCTATAAACGAATCAGTTCTCTCGTGCAAAATAACAGTTTATCAACGCTATTCGCCCGAATGCCGGAATTATCGATGTCGTCGGATTACTGCTGTTGTAAGGAAAAGTATATAGGACGTCGAGGCAAGAGGCCCGGCCGATCACAGGACAGCTCTAATTGCAGACTGGCGTTGATCGAGAGCCGTTTAGGACCGGTCGCATAATGGTTTACGGTCGGCCGTATGTCAGTATGTAAAATGATCGATCGTCGTCGAGCGCCGATCGATATTATTCTGATAAGCAGAGCGCCGACAGCGCGACGACATCAGATGTAAGCGATCACCGACAACACCACGACGACGACCAATACATGCCTATCATATTATTCTGCCCTTGCTTATTCGGTCGTACATTTACAGCCAAAACTATATTGTCTCAGCTTACAGTAATATTTGCATATTTAACTCAGCTGACTACAGCCTATTTAAGCTAATCATATAGAGTTATGAACTGTTCGAACCATGTCCGTGTGTCTGTTGACCACGGTGTCGCAAATCGTAACCGCTGGGCATAACAACTTGTAATCTTACTTACTCTGATATCAAGCAGAAAACCACGTCACTTTGATCTACTTAATCCAGCTGAGTGTCACTGCCCATGAGCGGCTTATTTTTTAAGATAATCTTTGTTGTAAATTTTTATTTCGTTCGCAAATAAAACATGCGCTTTTATTATATTTTCGTTATGTTGTTTGAAGTCGACAAGGCAGCTTCAAAATGCACGTTACAATGGCCTATTTGCATCATAATAAAAAATTGAATCCAAATTTTAATAAGTTTTCAAATTACGAAAGTGTGTATAGCTAAATTCTATGTATCACTAAGACGCGTCACTGCGTCATCAAGCAGAGAGGAAAACACGCCACGACACAGAGCCTTCTGCAGCAGCAGCAGCAGCTGACGCCTCGCTGGATGCGGAGACAGACAGGCGACGTCTTGCATGTCAGCTGAAGTACGTGATGTGCGGAGTAATGACCAGAGTCAGCTCTGCACGGACTGACCGCTCGCTCTCTGATTGCGTTGTAGGCTCTTAGGCACGTCGTACTTCGAGTGTTGTGTCGTCATCATCATCGACCAGACTTTCATTCAACACAATCGGAAGAATAACAATATGTTAAATTCGCGATATCTGTTTTTAACTAGTTTCTCGTTTGACTCGCAATCTTTTGAACGTGTAAAGTTATTTACATCTGGCAGTGGCATTTAATAATAACAATCTGTAACAAGAGGCCAAAGTAATTTGGCGAAGGTTGCATCTATTCCCTCTTCTCTCGCAGTGGTGGAATCAGCATCCCCGTCTAACACAGTATTTCATGTGCCCCAAGAGTGTTGACCCCAAACAGTATCTTGATCTATTTAGCCGTTTTTGCACAGCGAAGCCGAGTTGAGCCGCGTGACACACTGACAGACAGACACAGCGCACCTCGGTAACAATAGTTTGCTTCTCATGTGTTCGATGCAGCTTAAAAAGCGCACAATTTACTACATGACGCCATAACCGTCGATGTGCGCTATTATATTGGAGTCAGCCAAATGTATAGACAGGCACGTTTAGTTTAAAAGTGTAGACGTTCCAAATTAAAAAAATGGGTTTTTGGTAGATTTATTCGTGCTGGCAAAAATCGCTGTAGTTCAAGACACAGTTCTTTAGATACTTTAAGATGTGTTAGAAATTTTTGTGCATCTCGAAGCGCTCCAAACTTAGCAACTTCATTTTGGCAGAAAATGATAAACACGATGCACAGTAATATTCTGGCAAAAAGTAGACAAAACTACATAGCCTACAATGAGCAACAAATCTACTTAAAGTAAACGTTCAATCTTTTCAGACGTAATTAATAACTATCTAATAGGACACAAACTACAATTGATATTCTATATTACAGTATAATACAAGGACTTTATACCGGTATACTTCAGTTAACGTCGCTCGATAGTTCATTGCCATTGACAGCCAAAGGAAAGGAACAGGATCACATTCCGTGTTTCTTTAGTTTATTCTCTGTGTCGTAGAAAGTCTTGTGCTATTGACCGAGAGACGGAAAGCAAGACAAAGTGGACACCGGGGACCGCGGACTGCACGTCATACAAATCACCCCAGAAATCGCACTTGAACGTCTGATGTGGCGTTGCCTCCTGCGAGACTGCGACCAAGCAACGACCGTGTGGAGACATTTCACAGAAATCGCCAAGCTGCCCATTTGTCATGAAGCTTTCAAGTCAACCGTTTGGCACTGCGAACAATGCAACTATAAGTGTGCTAGCTGTCAAACAGTTCTCGCAAACTAATCTACAGCCATGGAAGTCGTTTTTAAAATCCAGATTAACGCATTTACACGCAAACCAACGCCCAGTCGTATTTAAGCCCTGTTTACAAACATGCCACGTTGCCACGATGTTAGGCGTGATTTTTACTACTCCATCGCCTCTACAGTGTGTCCGAAACAAGTAAACCCCTGTACACATTTTCATAACTCCGGCAAACAATGTCGGATTTTAACCGAATTCTGCACAAACAACGTAACATCGAATTGCAAACAAATCACCAAATCTCAGTAAAATCCATATCATCGTCCTTAGAAGTTATAGCAAGTTTAGCGAGGTCACCAGAAAATTGTAAAGTTTCTACTTTTGGCAAGGTGACAGACATGTGATTGTCAAAGTGCAAAAGTCAAACATAATTTTTGTGTCCAAAATGTCATCCGCCTGCTCGACTGCAAAATCGAAGACGTGACGTCCGCTCCCTGACTGCTTTATCGATGATCATCTGGATGAAATTGACAAATTGTTCGATCAGACTCGACTTCAGCTGGGAGACGTCATAAATTTGGCGAAAACTGAGATATTTTGTCGTCAATATTTAAAAATTTGCTTAATAACTCCACTGTTAAAGAATTTTCTAACGAAATTTTGTGGTATTTTTAAAGATATATTCAGAATCCAATGCACGAAATTTTATTAAGAACTTAGGATGGGTTGAGATTTGGCATTTTTATTTAATATCCATGGTCTTTTTTCTCGGACAAATTGCCTGGGTTTTGCCGAAAACTGAAACGATAATTACAGACAAGTGTGGGGCGATAGCAAGCTATTTCCGCACATGCAGGCACAGACGTTACTGACGATGCATTCGCGATGTAAAGGTGATCTTGCGGCGATGGCGAAGGTTGGCATCGCGTTTATCACCGTTGATGACACTTTTCATTCTTACCAACACTTCCATGAGAGTGCAACAATCACGGGAAACATGACACAACAGCCAGGCGATAACCACATGACGTACGGCACTGCGTCCAGTTTTTGACCAGAAGCGTCAACATTACGATTCGCGATCACGCGCGATATTAAGGCGAGCATGGCGATATGTGCATTGCAGCAAGATTGCCTTAAAAATCGCGTATGTGTAAACGGACTCTTACACAAAGGCCAAAAGACATAACAAACGCAACTGACATTATAAAAGTTAGAACAAGAAAGAAGGAAAAGCGACAAGTACAGACCGATTTGACAGTGTTACGGGTCACCCTCTCTCCTTATGGTTCACTCAGCTGTTAGCCTGTGTGGAAATCTTGAAATAATCAACAGACAGTTTTGAAACCAGAATATAACTTTAATAACAGGTGTAATACGGTACTTGTGGCTCAATAAAGTGTCTAGGGAAATACTAACAGGTATAATAGGGGAAAAAGGAGTATGTAACATAGTATAAAACCGAAAATGTCCCAAAAGATGTAGCTAGCGGCTAGCAGCAAGCGCTGAGCAGCAGACGCGTTGTAACAACTGCATAGTAGACGACACCGACGGAACAGACTGCTGGCGTCGTAGCAATCAGAGCTCGAACTGAATGTGGTGAGCGTATCATTCGTCAGACAGATCTCGGCAGTGTCATAGTGTGGCGAACAGCACAGCAGATCGACTCACGGTCTTCGTCCGTCGTATCTCACAGCACACACTGCATGAACGTCGAGCTCGGCTTCTCTCAAAGATTTACAGCACTGTCGATCTTTATTCAACAACGTCTGACTTGAAAAGTGTCGAGAAATCGCGTCCCAGTTCGAACATAGCGGCGGTCACGTGACTTCTCGTCATACGTCATACAACAGCAAACATGTGAAAACAGGTCAACACGCCGGAAAACTGGGTTGGCGGTGGCGTAGCAGGCTACGACAATGCAGTTGCGGCTCGCAGCCTATGCGTACACAGGTACAAACAGTGACTGGTACGAATACATACGCAAATATGTAAATCAACGACCTCACTGGACATTGTGATAAAATAATACAGTAAGCAAGGGGAGGCGAGGAGCCTATCGACACAACAGACAGATCGAAAGGGTATATCGGCGTAGAAATGCGGTGCATGATAGCCCGTTGAGTGTTTGTAGCTGTTTCTGGCGTTTAGCGCCTCGTTGACTAATTACAGGTGCCAGTGAGACGTTTGCACTGACGGAAAAACATCCTCTGCCAGTGACTGACTGGCACGGCCAGCCGATAATATCCTGGCGGCAGCTGCTAAAGTCGTATAACAAACAACGCAGTGACTGCTGTATCTCTATACTGTAAGCTTCCTCGACTCAGGCTAACCACTTGCACACATAACATGTATTAGAAAGGAGAGCCTACCAGTCACGTACTGACGTTTGTATTCAGTCTCGGATGCATCTATTTATTCATCTGCAGAATTTCAGCTACAAGTATTTTGTGCAACACGTTACGACCAAGTACATATACACTGTCCCAAAATTACCGACACCAGATGCGCGTTTTGTAGGCAGTTAACTTTGCCAAAACTTAACCGATTTTTAAAAACTCTTTCACTGAAAGAATATACAAATTTTCTTTAAAAATTAAAGCAACGAAACGAGTGTCCCGTTTTTAGGGGCACGGTGTATAGGCTACGACTTGTTTATCAAGAATAGCTACACGTCAGGCTGATGCTGCGGTGACTGTTACACACACCAGTCAGTGTGCCAACGCGGAGCGAGATTCATTTTTCCTTCTATATACCTTATGCCTATCCCTAAGGTTATCTCAATGCGCTAGCTACAGTACTGTCGACTGGATTACTGCAACGCATTACTGGCAGTGGCAGCTGTGCAGGATACCACGGATCGTTTAGTGTCACGTGCACATATTCTCAATCCTGGATAGAATTTCCACTGGATTTCGGTGCGGCGATGGATCCGGTATACAAAAATAGTGTGCACAAAAGTGCATCTATGGCGTCGCATTGTTTCTGCCACGAACCAGGAGGAGAACGTCCGGAGTCGTCGTCGTGTGTCCACCTGCCAAGCGACTACAGACATCAATCGGCCAGCAAAGTATTGCGTTCGAAGGGTCTACACGCAACAGTCCGCTACCTGCTGTGAGTGACGAAAGTCACTCACTGGAATGTTTTCGCGTGGCGGCTCAGAGCTTATTTGACAGTACACCATCTAGCGCCGTTCTGGCGCTTTCTTCGCTTATCGTTTCACCTATATTTAGCTACTGAGTAAAATGTTTATTTATTTATTATTATTATGCATAACATAAACACGACAAACACGTGACACGGCAACACAACAATGACTGTAGGCTAACTAACTACTAAGTCAATACCGGTACAGAAAATACACAACACAATAAAAAAAACAATGCATAATGAATTAATAACAGACTAACAGTCACTGAATATGCTTTATTAAGCCTACCATATCAGTCCATCTGCGAAAATCTCTTATCATCATCATCATCATCATCATCATTATTTCAGGCAAAAGCCCATAGAACACAAAAAACAATGAACAATAAAACAGAGAGACAGACAGAGTATAAACAGACAGAGGCAGCTACAAAAAGGCACATGCATACGATGAAATAGTAGTAAAGTTACAACTACTACACACTTAGAATTAAACATACATGTTTGATAATATTGTTAGAGCTGGATCTTAACTGACTAGTTACTAGTCTTATGAGATATTAGACTTAGGAAAGCTAACAAAATCTGTTTTGATTACTTAATACCGGGCGCAGCCCGGGCCATGCCGTAGTCATGGCCGACTGTGGCCATAGTCAGATCGCGCGCGTGCGCGCGTACAATTTGTATTGTAGTGCTTGGCCGTGCTTCCTAGTCTGCAGTTTTTGACTGTAACGAAGTACTGAGTGACCCGTAACGAAAATCTGCCTTTCGCAAAGCGAAAGTCTGGCTGTCACGAAGTACTGAGTGAACGTCCTACTCGACACTTTATACATGCACACCTTAATCTGCCTTTCGCGAAGCAAAAGTCTGGCTGTCACGAAGTGATGTTTAACATCCCACTCGACACTTTATACATGCACACCTTACATAACGCGGTTTAACGTCTCAATCGACACTTTATACACGAAAATCTGCCTTTCGCGAAGCGAAAGTCTGGCTGTCACGAAGTACTGAGTTTAACGTCCCACTCGACACTTTATACATGCACACCTGACATAAAAGTATGGTTTGAGCGAAGAGCCGCTTCTAATGAGCTTCGCTCTCAGGGCTAGCGCCCGGAGTTTAGGTTTCCTAATGGGTTATTTGATTTGCATTTTATAAATAATCGAAATTGTCGAATACCGGTGCCACATGATGAATGCGAAATACCCCCAAGTCCACCTCTAAAACTATGCTGTTGTGTACCGGTAATTAGTCTAACCGCAGGAGAAAAGTAAACATTGGATGGTCATAAGATATTTACAAAAATCAGCGGTAGTATATAATTATAGCCACTAGTACGAAAGTGTCAGGAAAATGAGTGACAAATGGTAATTGTTTATATCTGATTTTTGAGAAACTATTAGTATTATAATTGTACCGATGTCACCAACACAGATATTCTGGGGGATGGGTAGCCTAATTTTGAGGCCTTGTACCGCCGTTACGCTAGGCGCTTCACGATGTGGGGCTAAAATGCGGAAAATGGACAATGAGTAAATTGCGGAATATTGCTGCGACAGTCCTGTGCTGACACTAAGCCTATGTTGACGACTTACGCGTAGAGAAAGTTCAGAAGGGAACAAACTAGAACTTAAAATACTCAAACATTTTTATATTACAAAATAACAGTTAAGTAGTATTTTTAATTTTGCGCCATGAGAAATGATATACTAGTTATAGAACATTTTTTGCAGGAAAAATATATAGGAAAATAGATGTCGTTTATTTTCTGCATGACCCTTTATTCTGCAAATTTTTTCCACAAAAATATTCCACAATTTACCCGTTGTACATTTTCCTGATTTCAGATTTTACTTTGGACCAATATTCTGCCAGCATGATCGTCACCTTCATTTGTATGTAGGCCATAGGCCTGTTGACAGATGTTCAAGTGATGCTTCACAGAGTGGAAGAAAATGTTGAAATGTCAGATGTATTTACCAGTTTTAATTGTTATGTAACAGGCTGCTGGACTACGATGCCTGTCTGCATCAAGCACAAGATATCATGGAGATGATTACTGAGAGAAATCGGCTGTCACGAGACGGTTCTTTGTATTCCAAGGTACTCCAGCTGAGTGAGCATTTTATCTTGCTAAAAAATAATTATGATGTAGTACGAGTGATTGCTTCAACTTAGCCGATGTAAAAAATCTATTTTGTTTAACCTGGCTTTCTACTTGGTATGTTTTGCTGTGAACATATTACGCTAATACAAGTAGCACATGTTGCTGATGGTAGATGCTGTACTGTTGTAGTTTATTTGTTAAATATTTCTGGTTTTTAAGTGTATTAATATATAGTTGTTTTGCTGTTTCAGAAAACTAATGAAATTCGACATTCCTTGTCGGCATTTGCTCGTGACATCAGCCGTTTACGTGACAGTCTAAACCAGTCAGCTGTGCATCGCAGATTGTATCCATTTTTGATGCCAGTTTTGTGTTAGCTTGGTAATTAAATTGATTGGATAAGTTAATTTAATTGCTACTCAGTAAGAAACCATAAAGACTGTTCGATTTTGTTGGTGTGTGGTTGATTTAAATGTTTAAAAGATGATGATTTTTATTTTTACTCACATTACCTATTTACATGATATTTCTATATTTGATAATTATGCAATATTAATTTAAGGTTTGTTTCTTATCATGACTACATTCAGAACAGAGAGGGAATGTGATCGTCGGCAAACAATGATGGATCATTTAGTTACGCGACAAAAGCAGCTCGAGTTGACATTTGAAAACAAGGACCAGCGAAGTATTCAGCGGTAGTGGCTGTGATTTGAATTGTATGCACTGTATTGTGTCTACTGTCTTGATTCTTGCTTTGTTATGTGGAATTTTGAGGAGCACATACATAATAATGGCTTAATTTTAGATGTCATTATCATATTTGGAGGAGGTAAGATGTTGTCGTATTTTTAAACAATAAAATGTTCAAGTTTAAATGAACTGAGATGGTGTTTGTGCATACAGAAGTAGTCTGCTTGGTGGTACCAATCCGTTTGCTGATGATAACCCATTTGTTGATAATCCATGGTCTGACCGTGGTGGTGCAGTGCTGGATGACAGCACGTTGACAGTTGATCAGATCAGACAGCAACAGCAGCAGATCATTGCCCGTGTGTATTGATGTTTACTTACTGTCTTGTAGAATGTGCTCATCAGGGACGGGGAAGATCTTTTCTTGTGCAATGTTGTTGCACACTATTCTTGGCAGCCTACAGTACAGGTCTAACGAGATTGGGTTTGGGGATCCTTACACTGTGCTTAGAGGTAGTTGCCTTGTGTTTATTTTTACAGAGTGTCTATTCACACGCCTGGCCGTTTCCTTTTGTCAGTCATATGTCTATTCAAAACGACCCGCACATGCAAACATTACAGTCTTTTTCAGCGGATTTTATACTGAATACTGATTATTCTCTATGCTAGTAATCTGCCTTCCTCACAGCATGACAGCAGACACTTTGGTAGTTAAACATAGATCGTATAGTAGTCCTCTTAGTCTGCACAGTTGCTTGAAACTCTTTAACTCTGCTTTGTCGAGACAAGTTTTTCACGTCGTTCCTAATGCATAAAATATAGCCTATGACTGTTATGTAAGTGGTTATTGGTCTCATTAGTGCATGTCGATGACACGAGAATGGCCCACGTTGACAGACGATGGTCTCACTTAGTACAGCCCGATCCCCTTAGTGCGGCAATTAATTGTCTCTGGCATGTCATATTAGTTAGACCGGTGTTGTTCGATTTTGTGAAGTTGTGGTAATAATTTCTGTAGTTTTTTTTCTGTGTGTTTATTTTTTAAAATCGTGATTAATTCTTTAACATGTTAACGCATTCGTTAATGCATTAATTCAACTGCTGTACAAGTTGTATTTGTTTAGTACATAATGTTGAGTAGAGGTATTGTATGTTATTTGTTCAGAGCAAGACGAAGGATTAGAAGCATTGTCACGAGTAGTGGGTCATCAGAAGCAGATTGCACTTGACATTGGCAATGAAGTAGAGTCACAGAATGGTTTGTTTCAGAGTGTTTCTTCTGGTACCGACCTACCCGGGTTGTCCCGGAACAAAGGCCGTTAAACGGCTGTTGGTTGTTGTTGTTGTAATAATAATAGTAATAATAATAATAATAATAATAATAGTGTTATTATTCTGTGCATCTCAAAAACTTGTCAGATGAGTACAGATAGAGTTGTGGAGGAGTTTGACTGATGTCATCATCTGCCCGTTGACCCAGGCTTCATGGTGGCGTACATTATCTACATATGGCTGATGACATAGAATGGACTATTCACATTTTTGCTGATCCAATTCGATTTGATACCATTCATTCAAAAATTGGCCAATTTGATTCATCACATAAACGTGACAGCACATTGCAGTCCTACATGTTTTCGTTGATGCCACAGCACATTTGCTTTTGAAGTCTAACTGGTCACCGCTGTGTTTTTATAAGTAGTACTTTTCACTGTTCCTTTTAAAGCACGTAATTTGCTAAAACTATATACTTCTAAGTTGTTAGATTTAAGATGGGCATCGTTCTGTATGGTCGATACTTATTCATACCGATCCACTAGAATCGGCCACGATTCGATTCTGATATGATAATTGTCCGTTGTCTAGTTGAGAAGACCCCTTAGTCAACTGGCTGGTGTAATACATCGAGGCAGTTGTGTGAATTTGAGACTATATGAGCCCTGCTGAAGTTGACATGTTATCCTGCTGCAGCCGTTGGTGTGTGTATGTACAGAGATTATTGATGACATCATTGATCACACCGACATGACAAACACCCGACTGATTAGTGAGACGAAGCACATCAAAATCCTCAACCACAAGTCTGGAGCTTGCTGTACGCATTTTATGCTGCTTTTATTAGTAGCTTCATTTTGAAAAGAATTATTCGTTTTTTTTGTATTTTTTACTCTTATACTACATTTCTGTGGCATTAAAGATCAAATGCCATGTTTTTGGTTGTTAAAGTAAACTGTTCATCGTCTGTCTTCAATGATAATCAAACTCATTTGAATACTGATGAAGATAAAAAATGAGCAAACTGTCGATGAAGCATCTGAAAGTGCAGACCTGAAGACTTGTTTACAGTTTGTAAGTGATGACGTTCTACTGTGATAACAACCAAAACATTCTTGTCTGTTAACTGTGTAGCTGTATTTATCATAGTCAACGTGTATTAATTAAGACTAATATGTATAATGTCAAGTGACGAAGAAGATTTATCAGCAGAACCACAGAAACTGCAACCGAAACAAGCATCCTGATATGACGTCACAGATGACGATGATTTCTGGAAATTGCCCAAGAATAACTATATTAAAAAAGACCATTAAACTTCCACTTTTCAGCATTTTGCGATGTAATTTATTAAACTTTATTATGCAGATGCATCTATGTTGCAGTAAGCAGCTAGAAACTATGTCCTATCAGTTTTGTGATTATACCTTTGTACATCATCTTTAAATACCTGATGTGCTGTGGAGTAGCTGTTCAGTATTTGGTCACTATTGATCTGACGAATTCAGTTTACTTTTAACTTTTAATATTAAATAATTTACTTTGGCATGTTATCAGTCCATCCCAGATTTGTTTTGTGTACTTTCTAAAATATTTTCTGTGTATTTTATTTTGTTTTCGTGTTGTATGAAATTGTTGTATGTTAACTCATTGATAAGTGAGATGTTAATGCATGTTTATAGATTGTGTAGCAGTTGTACATAAGTGATGTGCAGTTTTTGCATTTGTTTGTTTGTTTGTTAGGGATGTACGTCATCATAGTCCTTCTTATCATTGTCATCGTTGTCATTGCTTTTGTTCCATTCAGCTAATAGATCCATCGTCGATCATTCTGTTTGCTGTTGAACTGATGTTGCTAGAAATATTAGTGGTGATTTTGCATTTGAGTTGAAATTGTTGTGTTGCACTGTTGAATTCAGTTTTAATTGCTTTTAATAGTTCAGACTTATTTTAGACAAAGCTTGGTCTACATTTGTTATCATGTGTAAATTTAAATATTATTTTTGTAACAGCCGATCTATGATCACTGACCACAAATGGCTTTCATATTTTGTCTTGTAATTAATGTAATAATTTAATTAATATAATAATATTAATTTTAATGTGACACATTGCAGGTTGCTGAGTGCACAAATTTTTTTGGTAGTACGGTAGTAAATCTTACAGTATATTTTGGTTTATTGGTTCGCTTTGAAACTGATGAATAGTGATGATTTGATTGCCTTAATATTTTTGTATTATATATCCTAACGTGAGAATGCTGGTTTTGTTTATCACATCTGTGAAGGTTGTTACAGTGCATTGCAATATGAATAGTGTTTTTGCACCGGTTTCGTTGTTCATAGCACCACACCTAAACCATTTCTAGGGGACCCTCGATGTTCATTTGTTCTAATGACTATAGGGTAACTGAATGATTTTGCAGATGATGTCCAACAAGCCCCAAAATTAGCTGTCTTTTCTTGCATTATGCCGCACTAAGCTAAGTGCCAGTTGTTATGTAAACTTTGTTCACTGTTTTTCATGATTAGAGCTGTTACGACTACTTGAGTTGCTTGAGCTTAAAAAAGCTCAAAATTTGATAAAGTTTCAGCACCAAGTTTATCATTAGGACTTAGTGCTTCTAAACTTTGATTTTTGTTTGGTAGCCCTCTACTGAACAATTATTCTGGCACTGATAGGACGAATTACGTCCACTTTGGTCCTGGTCACTTCGGTCTTTTTTAAGGACTGAAGTGGCTCAGCCAATTCAGTTGTCATGACCGTCGCAACTTAGGACAGAAATGACCCTCGCATGGACCGATCTGAACCTCATGATAACCAGCGTATTTTACCATGTTTTTATTTAATATATTAATGGTTGGATATCTATTACAAACAGTGTACGTACGCCTATACTGACCTAACTGAAGTGTTGTATCTTTGCTGTCATTGCTAAACTAATATATTCAAACTGGCAATTCTGCCTGCCCAGTCGGGCCCCT
>Ga0126335_1001408_pt1 | contig 13417 bp, 6 predicted proteins | sample OlaspJWI45metaG_FD_108409 | JGI IMG/M metagenome (GOLD analysis project Ga0126335, IMG submission 108409) | Marine gutless worms symbiont microbial communities from Oahu, Hawaii - Olavius sp. 1 OAHU.JWI-45 metaG | ecosystem: Host-associated > Annelida > Digestive system > Unclassified | place... | reverse complement strand
GTTGTTGTCTGGGAGCGCTTCTGCGGCAGGATAAGCCATGCAGCCCACGTGCATCCACTGCCTTACCACACACACAAGTGTGTGGTTCACAGGCTTTAGAGCCCAACCTCTGGGCCACTGCTATCCTGACGGCCTCGTCTGACAGCCTCAGTCCAACTGCAGTTATTATTATTATTACTTTGCAAAACATATGTCGGTCCTGGAATACTGTCTTCAGATATGGAATCGGGCTTTGGTGAAAGCAAGTCGCCATTTTCGAAGAAAAGAAAGCAACAAGAAATAAGTTTACTAAAACGTTTGTCCTTAATGAAACTTACATCATTCATTAGATAGCCGTTGTAGTGCATGATAAGGAGCACACACCTGTTCGCTGGGGTAACTGTAGTGAGTCAGGTTGTTGTTAATGTCTGTGTCACTGACGCCCAACTGTGTGGCCAGTTTCTGCCAGTCGCCGTGTACCATCTCAGCCACGTCAGTCAACCTTAGCTCCGACCTCCCCTCATCCTCATCCGAATCCCTCTCATCCTTCCAGTTCATCCTCTCTTCGTCCCAACTCTTCTTCTTCTTCTTCAGCACCCTCTCAATCTTCTTTTCTCCCGCCTCTCGCAGTGCCATGCCCACATCCTCCGGCTCAGCGGCAGAGGCGGGGAGGGGAAAGTTGAGTGCACAAATCGGTACCTGGCCGTCCGCCCTCACCAGCACCACCTGACCTATGACGTCGCCGGTCTGTGGGTTCACGTGACCTCTGATGTCATCGCTTCGTGCGGTCACGTGGAGTCGGTTCTCACGCAGAGCCGAGACGACGAAGCTGAAATGCTTTTGTTGTGACTTGAGGACCGGCTTCATGTCGGGCAGCTGGACCTCGGCATGTATTTTCTCTCCTTCCAGCACCTGCTCACATTCAATAAATAATTAAATTAATTAATGTCAGTCATTTAGCTAATTAATTAATTCATTTGCGAATGCCGTCGTCGCCGCGTGCGTCTTTTAGCCAGGAGGCTGATGCATATCAACGAAAGTGTATCCAGCCATAAAGCCAACACTCATTTGACCTTTCCACGACAGATAAACCTTCAGAAAGCGGCTATACCGCATATAGGTAGTATTCTTTAGCCGAGCAACCAATTTCTCGTGTCACTGGTTAGTAGTAGCTACATACGAACATAATGCTTAACTTTAAGACCTGCGTCCCGCCACATATAACATTCAGGAACTTAACTTCAGGCCGCCTTAAAAGCGAGTGATATGTTTTACTTATTTACCTCGTCCGTCACGATCTCATCGGGCCCCTTGCGGAGCTAAAAGTTTTGGGATTTGTGCTTTCGTTAAAGTGGTTGTATTTTTGAGGCTTTTCCCCAAAGATGACTGAGTGGATGTAGAACCTAGGACAGAAGGCTGAGTCAGCGTGAAGTAGCAATGTGCTGTGAGCAACATACTTGGACTTGTTGACTGCGTGCGACCTCGACGTAGTTCTGACGTCGCTCCAGTGTCTTGTCGAGCCTGTCATCTGTCACACAGAAGATTCTCAGTCGCGTCTCGGTCTGTGACATTGAGCGGGCGAACACGGCGAACTTTGCGACGAACGGAACGTCGAGTAGGCGACCGAACAGCTGGTTAGCAAGTTGACATACGTCAGTTGTCGGGTCACAGTCGAACAACCAGTATCTACACACAGGACCAGTTGACAGACACCACAACAGTACAGACGACCGCACGATATCGACCTCATGTCGCTTTAACGTTATAGTGCTATTCGTTCTGTTCTTCAGCCTTGAACGGCAGTACGAGGTTTGGCTGCATTATTGCCCTCGCTGCGTCCACCAAAGATAGCCCAGCCCAGTGTCCATGTCTTAATGTTGTCTTGCCACGTTGTGAGTGGTCTTCCTTGTACCCTTGTAGGCCTACTGTTGTTCCTGGCGCGTTTTTCGACAATTTCTTTTTTAATCAGGTTTCCGGTTTTCTCATTATATGACTAACGAACTTAAGTTTTCCGGATAAAAAATATTACAAACTCAAAATGGCACCTAGCGAGAAAACCACAGTTGGGTACCATGCGCGCGCAAGTCACGTATAATTATCGTAAACTCAATCTCCAGTAGATTTCTTTCAGTGTCTGCCAAGTTGTCCAACACCCACTCGTTGGTTCGCTTGTGAGTCCATGACATTCTCTGTATTTGCTTGATACTCTTCATTGACAAAATTGTGCTGACGCTGTATGATTCACTTAGTAAGCAGTATTATAAAAGGCAGTCTTTTGACATTTACACGATGACAATGGCATGACGACAAAGCGACCAACAGCAACAACAGACAGACACAGAAAGATACTCGTGGTAGTGCGTAGACTACGGGTCGCACCTAGCGGAGACGACAGACGTAAATGAGACGCAGCCTTCAACGAGTTGAAGAGGAACTGAACCAGTCATATCAGTCCACTGCGTCACTTCACGACCTCCTGCCCAACACAGTCAACGTTACTCGATACAGCCGTTTTTCTCTTCTTTTTTGCCTCCGCTGCCTCGACAGGTGCCGGAGGCGTTATGTGTTTGGGTGGGCTCAGTGTCTGTCCGTGATTCTGTTCAAAGCTCAGCGGCGCCTGACAAATGAAAAGTGGTCGCCTGGCAAAATGTTCTCATCTCGGTCTTATGAGGTAATTATGTAGCTTTGGACAAGGTGATCGTTGTTAAATTTTAGAGGTCATGACGATATGGATCCCTTCCCTTCTCTCTCTTCCTCTCCTTTCCCCTTTTCCCTTTGTACTGGGTAGCCCAAAAGCGGAGCACCTGCTCCGTGAGTACTACCCGCACACATAATGTACTATACTGTGTACGCTTTTGCTTAAATGTTTTGTGTGTGTGATGGATAAATTTGATTGTTGTTGCATTTTCCCACGCAAGTGCTTAAGCTTCTCCTGCGGGCCCGGGCGGAGCCGGGTGGTTGCATTTTGTGCTTTTAAAAGTGCACCTGATGACAGAATTTTTTAAAACCTGTTTACTAAATGATAAACTGATACACTTTGGTACGTTTACAGACAAACGCTACCGTACCTGACATGCTGGCAAGCAGTCGAAGAGAGCTGGCGTTGTTAGCTCGGTTGAGACGGAGATGTGAGCGCTGAGGCAGTGGGATGGTGATGGTGACAGGCTGGTGAAACTTGCGTACTCGAGGTTCGACACTCACTACGGGACTTGCAGACACTGAGCCACTGGCCAGCCGCTGAGCGTCCAGCACTCTGTCCAAGGCGCTGTCCGGCACTCGCAGCACCTGCGCCCGGCCACATATCACATTCCCTCCAACAAACAACACCTGAGCTCCGATGGCTGTCTGGGGAAAACAGAAAATGTGGCAATTGACGCTAAATTGCAACTTCAGGCCGCCTGAAAAGCGAGTGATATGTTTTACTTATTTACCTCGTTACGATCTCATCGGGCCCCTTGCTGAGCTGAAAAAAGATTGACACTCTTGGATTTTTTTCACCTTTCCGCTGTCCAGCGACACATGTACTTCACACTCCTTGTTTCGACTTTCGATCAAAAAAGTAAAGTTATCAACGAGCGCAACACGCCACTGCAGCTGACCTGAAGTCCGACGCGAATTGGTTTGACGATAGCATCTGGTGGAAAAACGACCTGAGCCTGAGGTGCTACGGTGGAACTTAGAATTCCTCCAGTGGGACCCAGAGTTTTAGACTCGACCCGAACTCGTGACACAACAGCGAAGTACTGAGGCAAGTCGATACAGACGATACGAACAACTGGCAGATCGAACACCTTCTCCGCTGACTCGATGTCTGCGCAGAAACAGTGTAAAGCAGAGATGTCTGTGTGCCATTTTTTATGCACCGAACCAACCAAACACAGTATAACAAACAATAAAACTTACAGTTTAGTAATTACGTCTTTGTACATTTTCATTCTCACACAGTCGAGCACAATCAACTCATTGTCAATTCTCAACCAGTAAAAAAGCAAAGTTGAAAAATGTTGCCTAAATCCATAGTACTTTTGGTAGAATCAACCCAGCCCAACCCATGAGTATAATATGGACAGTATTTTAGGGCTTACGTCATTTCTGAAATGCTCTTTGCAGGCATCACTTGCACTAGTACAACCAAACAAACAACTAAACAGTATACAAAAACACAAATCCCAAAACACTAATGCCTAGTTTAAGCTTCGGGTTCAGCTGGAGGTAGATGAAGCAAGACAGAGCTGGATGGAGCCAAGTGGTCTGTGGCCTCTGCTACACTAGCAGCGACAAGGCATAAGTCGAGTAAGTCAATATAAGAAGGAATATGCAGTTTACTGTCGAAGTTGTTAGCGAGTACGGCGCTGACGTTGTCGTCGGAAGCTTGCAGTTGATGTTCATGCCATGTCATACCGTTGTCACTGCGTAATATACAGACTTCACGACCAGCTTCAGTCAATGATGCAAAGTGCGCCACCTCCAACAGCACCGCACTGCGTGCACACGACACGAGTGCAATTATGTGCCGTTTCACAGAACATCTATACAAGTCAGCAAGTAATGGCTTGTGCAGAATACCTTTACTCGGCGTGATGAACGGAAGCTGCCCAGCGCTGAGGCCACAACAGCTTGGCCCAATGCGCATACCCGTCAAGGTCATGAAACCCTCTCACAGAGCATACGGACCACCTAAGAATTAGAGACCTCACTTTACTAAGTAGAGGTAAAGGTAACGGTGAGGACACTTGATCTAGCGCCTCTTTACGAGGTGAACCTCATCTCAGAAGCACTCGGGTGTGGCACGCGTTGTCAAGGGATCTCGCAGTTTTCGCGTTTATCCAAGAACGGAATGAACCGTACTGGCCTTTGCCTTCCAGCCGCAGTTAATCCTCATTTACCGACCCCGGAGAGATGAAAGGCTGAGTTGGCCTAGCCACAACAAAGGTGAGCAAACAGTCTGCCCAGGACGACTACGTGACGGATATCACAGTTGTTCGCTGTTCAAAACGAAACGCCTCGCGGCAGACAAATCTGAGACAAGTCTGCGAGAAATTTACAGACTTGTCGTTCTAATCTAGATGGGGTTTGATTAACCTGTCGAACTTGACTCTGGTTTGTCCAAGATCAAGCACGCGAGCTGCCAGTGCGTCTGCCTCGCCGAGTGCGGGTGGGTAGGAGAGTTTAGCCGTGTTGATGAGCTTGCACTGGATGCGTGTCGGATGTGCTGTCGCTGACGGAGGAATTATGAAGCGTAGACCAGAATGACGGCGACCGATCATTACTCCGCCACGGGCGTCTACGATGAAACTCACCAGGAACCTGCATGTCAACTCCATCATTCCGTCATTATTAGATGGCCCGCCGGAATGGGGGGCACAGCTACAGTAACGGTCCGCGTTGTCCGTCTGGCTGTCTGTCCGTGTGGCACACGCGAATACCTTCGAAACTAAGCGAGATATATCGATAGATCTATGGTTACTATTAGACTCGAACAGGAAATCGGAGTTCCTAATTCAGAATCTGCCATCATAAGAAGTAAAGTTCCGCCAACGCGGGCGTTTTCCGCTGCTAGCAACTATCGTTCCGTCCCACCTGTTATTTTTCGTTCGTAGTATACAGCAGTTAGTCAGATGAAAGTGAATAGTAAAACAAAAGCTTTGCTGTGTTCGATCAGACCCCGTGGAACTCACTGCCGCTGTCAGTTCGTGACCCATATATACAGAACAGTGTATGTGAAGCAGTTATAAAGTAACTGTCTATTGTCCTGCTAACTGGCAATGTACATTTGTACTTTATTATGGCAAAAATTTATATCATGTTAAACATGATAATACTGAAAATATAGCCTAAATCAGTTAGTTATAATGCACTTACGATGTAATTAGTTAATTTCAGCAAACTTTTAAAACAGACTTTAAATTTAAAAGAATTGCATGAAATTTATGAAAAATTTAAATTTGAAAATTTCATCTCGCATCTCTAATTATGAATGATCATCAGCTACCCAGCGTGTAGAGGCGAGCGTACGACGCGCTCTGACATGAGGCTGCCACTGCCGACAGACGCTGCAGCCTCGCTGTAGACAGATGACCCAGCGTAGAGACCACGGGATGCGCGAGACTGAGATGACACGTGTCTTGACTCGACCAGATCGTCTCCAGCTACGTCTAGCGACTCGTCGTTTACGTCTTCCGCCTGTACAACGTTGTACATAGCAGTCGTCGTCATCATCAGCAGCAGCAGCATGAATATTTGTAGCGCGCTGTGAAACAGAAGATTCGAAATAAGTAAGCAATAACCAGAATTAGTAGAGAGGACCATGAAAAAGAAGCTGAATCTTGTTGGTCACATGTAGGATGACAGATTGGTGAAACAGGTGGTGTTTGGAATAATGGATGGATCAGATAGAAGAGGAAAGCCTAGAAGAAGATAGACAGATGACATAGAAGACTGGTGTAACAATGACCTATACGCACTTAGCAAGATGGTAGCAGACTCGTATGCTAGATTAAACTGGCCATGACACGTTAAACACTTACATATTTACATACTTACTCATTAAAACAAAATATCCAGTGCTGACTGTAGTACCATAGCTCGTCGCGGGTTCTTGTCCGTATATCGTGCCTGCACTGCGTCACTGAGTGGATGCTGCTGCTGCGAGTGGTGTGCGGGTGTGTTGAAATAATCACCCGCTGTACCGGGTGTCATGCCTTCGTCAGCCAGTGGTCGCGAATCCATCCTAATCAGGTACTTAGCGTCAGCCTCATCAGCCCCTGGAGTCATCAGCAGCCCCTCGGTACCGGCAGTGAAGGAAGCCTCGAGCGATGAGGGAGTGGCGGCGCCCGTGTCCCTCATGTAGCGAAGTTCTTCGACGAGGTAGTCACGACCGGCCTGACTGCCTCCCCAGCCCCACGACATCTGGCTCTGACGACCGCTGTCCTCAAAACTGAACAAGTCATCTTGACCCTTCACGCAGCGCCACACATATCAAGTAGGCCTACACAACTACACTTACATCTAAAATTGATGGCAACATCCTGTGATGCCAAACTTCAAATTCGCTGCGCACATTGCCAAAGTGCATATCCACATATGAAAAATTAGGTCAAATGAGCCTAACCTAAGTCACGTGACCTACATTCAGTTTTATGAACCCTCTGAATATCTCCTCAGCACTAAAGGTACAGATTTCATATTTGTCATATAGCCTAGATTTATGCAAAGAGTACAAAATAAAGCGACAGCATAGCAAGTGCCCCTCACCTTTAATTTTACTTTATTGTCGCTAACCAGAAAGGGGCGCCATGCAGAAAGTTGTGAATAAACCAATGTTATAGTACAAAAGACGACGTTCAGCCACCTTGAAGTCAAACATAGAACTGTTTTGAATTTTTAAGGTGACAGACGTTTGGGCGCCCAGCCGGCAGCTATCAGTGGCAATACAACTTAAATCAATGGTCACATTTTACGTTTTCTAGTGTAGGTTTATTCAAGCTACAACAATGGTAAAGATGCTATGAAGTAGCAAACTGACAGCTTATTGAACTAAGGTTCGGGAATTTCTCTTCATTCGCTGAACGTCGTCCTTTGAAGCGCTCAGATATGGCACGCGCTGTCAAGGGATAGCACAGTTTTACCTACCACCCATCCGTTTAGGCTATCCACGAATAGAATGAACCATACCTGCCTTTGCCTTCTCAGCTGATGGAAGGCTGAGTATACTAACAACATATTGTTTTTGTTAATAGAATTAACACAGTGCCAATTCGCAGACTTAACGTACGTATCCACGACGATATTCGCTGCCGATCAGCTGATGATTGTCGCGTTCATCGTCTGTATGGTCATTGCACAGAATATCGTTAGAACACTTGCTACATATTCTGTTGCGATAAATTATGTTCATCAGTATGGACAACAAATAATTTATGTCACCAAAATTCAATCACTTCCACAGTTTACCATAAGACATTATTCCTATCAAGTTACGTCAATTTCTGACCAACAGTTTCCGAAATTCTGAGAGACAGACAAACGCTAGTAAAAGTATTTTTTCGCCTTATGGCTGACTGAACTATTAGTTAATGTCAGCCATTTTAGGCTGCATTGAATGCATGAGACGTAGACTATTGTTACCGCTGTATGCGGTGTCCGTCACTATACAAAAACGGCTGAACTGATCAAGATGCTGTTTGGGGTAAACACTCTTGGGGCCCATGGAAGATTGTGTTATATGGGGATCCTGATCCCCCACAGAGAGAGGGAGAAGGATCCCCTTTTGAACTTCGGGATCTTTTCTTATCTCAGAAACGGCTGCAGTTACGTCGTAACTCCGAAACGGCTGAAGCTGCAGACTTGAAATTTTATAGACCTATAGAGGGGTTGCGGACCTAAAGAAATATATGCAAAACTAGGTCATAGGTCCTCAAAGTTGGGGGCGTAGTCACGTGAACTACTTCCGAATTTTGGGACCAATCGTATCTCCGGAACGGCTGAAGCTACAAACTTGAAACTTTGCAGGCCTATGGAGGAGTGGGAGCCCCAACGAAAGCTATGCAAAACTGGGTCATAGGGTCGAAGGCGGGGTTACTTTTAAATTTTGCGACCCCCCTGCTATCTCCCGAACGGCTGAAGCTGCAGATTTGCAATTTTGCGTGCATATAGAGGGCACGGGTGTAAACGAAAATTATGCAAAATTAGGTCACAATGGATCGGGGCGGGGTCACGTGACCGACTTTTAACTTTTGCAACCGCCCACACATATCTAAGGAACAGCTACAGCTAGAGACTCCTGCGCGTGCAGTGTGTGCGGTGCATTCGATGCAGCCTTCGCCAAATTACTTTGGCCTCTTGTTATCTATTGGTGCTGAGTAGGTAACTGTGGCCCGTAACTGTAGGCTATTTCTTAATTTCCTCAGTTGTCTAGAATAATATATTATGCAGTATAAGCTATTAAGTAAGTAAATAAATAAATCTAGTTACTTGCTTTATAAAGCAAATTGTGCAACGGAATAAAAGGGATACGATGATGATATGACAAAGGTTAACATAGTTGAGAGCGGATGCAGATGCGAAAACAACGACAACAACAAAGACAACAAACCTGGTAGGCCTATGTGTCGAGTGAGTAGAGGAGTCGACAACCGACTGTCACCTACACTCAGTCACATAATATTACAAATGATCAAAGTAATTTGGCGTAGGCCGCATCGAATCCCCTCCCCTCGCCATGGAAAACCATGACCCCCGTCTAATACTGTGTGTTTCTGCTCCCCAAGAGTCTCAACCCAAACAGGATCGCGATCAGATCAGCCGTTTTTGTGTTGTTCCTCACTCCCCCTCCTCGCCGTGAAAATCGAGACCCCCATTTAATACAATGTTCCTTTGGCCCCAAGAGTTTTCAACCCAAACAGGACCTCGATCCGTTTAGCCGCGTTTGTACAACGAAGCCGCGTAAAGCCGCGTGACAGAGGTGCTGGCAGAATGACAGACGCCTGGAACATCGATCGCAATAGTCTGCTCTCATGCATCCAATACAGCCTAACAATTATACAAGGCATACAGACATTTCTCGTGGTCAACGTCAATGTGAACTTACAGTATATCACGTAATTGTCAAAAACCTCTAATGTGCTGTTCTACGTGTACTCATTAGTGTCGAGATTCCTATAAACATGCAACACGAGATTAGTGCCGAGCTGTAACTGAATTGACTGAATGACTGATAACGTATCGTGTTGCGTGACATTATAGGTCTGTTAGACTTAACGCATCAATCCGGTGAACCAACCAAGTTAGGCAGCACCCTTCCGACAATCATGGTTAAAAGCAATACTAACACTAAGCCGGCAAAAATACAAAAACAAGAGCTAAGCTATCGCATAGATGGCGCGCGTCTTCTTGGTTAATTCAGATGACGGAGTGAGTGAGTAGAGGGTTAACGTCCCACTTGACACCTTACACGGCATTTCGGGAACAATTTTACAGGCCAGGTGACTCAACCAACAGCGTCAAAGCACACGCACGCGCGAATACCATATTTCAAACCGTTTAGGCGTGGCTTACTAGTGTGACGGACGGACGGACGGACGGACAGACGGAATTGAGATAGCAATAGTGGCATCTAACTAAAAGTTAGACGCAGGCCAACGAACGAGACCAAACAGACAACATTTAGCGTATACCAGTTCCCTCATCGTCTGAGTCGTTGACGAGTTCACACATGGTCTCCGGAAACACAGCGTTGTACTGACGATCATACTGGTCATATTGACGTTGTGCCAGACTGTCGCTTCTCGTCACTTGCTGTAGGCGACCTGCGACGAGCTCAAAGCCGACATGTCGTGCTATCGACAAAGCCGTCTCACCGTCCTAATAATAATAATAATAATAATAATAATAATAATACGAGAACTTATAACGCTCTCATGGTCGAGAGGGTCACCAGATGGAGAGAAGACAGTCGTGTCTAGTATTTATTGACCAGGTTAAACAAGTAGGATTTAAGGCGAGTTTTAAATGTAGTGAGGGAAGGTGAGTTTTTGACTCTATTTGGAAGGTTATTCCAGGTTTCTGCTAAAGCATAGCTAAAAGAACATCGACCGAAATTAGTGTTTAACAGCGGTATTTAAAGGAGGTTCTGGCTCGTGAAACGCAGAGTACAGGAAGGCTGATAGGAGTGAAACAGACAATGGAGATAAGCTGGTTGTTGGGTGTGGAGTGAGAACCTCGACCTCAAACACAATTCTCTGTCGAACTGGCAGCCAGTGCAAAACTTCAAGTCGGACTAACTGTACCCGATGAACAGTGCCAATGTCGCGATGCTAAGTAGACTTGTGTACGTTTACAAACGAACTTTAAGGCGGCGTTTCCACATTCGCTGTGCTGCGTCCGCCACGCAACGCAATACGCAGCGAAAACTATCTTTTCGCTGCGCGTTGCGTAACGTGGCGAGTGATAGCAAAAGATAGAAACACTACCTACCGGTCAAAAGGTAAAAAACAGTAAAGGTTATACACTTGATACAGCGCCCCTTAGTGTAGGAACCTCACTTTGAAGCGCTCAGGTATGGCACGCATTGTCGATGGATTTCACAGTTTTACCTGCACAAGCACCCAGGCGTTTATCCACGAACAGCATGAACCATACCTGTCTTTGCCTTCCCATCCGAAGCTGGTAATCATTTACCGAGCCCGGAGGGATGGAACGCTGAGTTGGCCTAGGCACCACCACGGTGAGTAAACAGTCTGCCCAGGCACGCTACGTGACAGCCACCACAGTTGTTAGCTGCCCAAGCCGTCAGGCCTCAATGGGCAACTAGAGCGCTGAGGTCGTGAGTTCGACGTTCTTAGCGCAGCCGCTGATCGTCGAACTCACGAGTCACGACCTCTCGGGTCGTAAGCCATTCGTGATTAATAAAATGGTGCGCATATTCGAGACCACAGATTTGATAAAATAGCTGGCACATCGGTGCACCTTACAAAAATACACAAATGTTGACATCAAGAACGGCAGGGCGCATGCAGAGACTTACAGTAGTCAAGGCGTCCGGTGATGCATTGTACTCTAGTAGAACCTCGACAACGGGCAAGTGACCTTCCTGAGCCGCGACATGCAGAGGCGTATAGGCCATCTAGCACACCAGACAACAGACAGTGTTGGTTGCATTTGTAAAATGGTGCCACACTGTAGCGTGCCTTAGCATCGGCTGATGTTTGTTAAAACAAAGAGCTGACAGACGGACAACGGACACGAATTAATAGCCTATACTGATATTTCGACGTCTGTGGCCTCATCTGATCAGTGAAGGTCTGGAGTTTGAATACTGCACGCACTTGCTATAATATTGTTTAACTATTTTGTAGTTGCACAATTTTCTTAACAGCTACAGGTCCATCTGATTGGGTTCTGTCACACTGGGACCATTCCACTCTACTTAAAGACGGTTGCCTGGTGTGCATTCATTGTAACATGGTGGAGCGGTTTAGACAGGATTGAAGCTCCATCTTTGCGATCAACTGGCTTCTTTCAGTGCTTTGACACTGTTTGTAGGGTCATCTGACCTGTAAAAACCATACGCGAAATGATCTACAATGTGTCGAGGGAAACGTTAAGCCTTTACTCACTCACTGACTGATTCTGTCCATACTGACGCAGACTTCCAGTATATATTAGGAGACTCACAAGCGTAGCAGAGTGGATGTCAGCACTGCGGCGCAGTAGAAACTGAGCCATCTCCAGCTTACCGAAATGACAAGCCGTGTGCAGCGGCGTGTAACCAGCCTGCAACGACAACGACAACGACAACTTAGTACGAGATACTACAACAGGAAGCAGACAAACTTTTGAGTGGAGGGCCTTGCGGAATTGTATAATGCGATCTAGGGAGGGCATCCAATTTGTAAGATTTTCAACAATATGTCCACCACGCACTCTGATTTCTACATATGTAGCTGTATAAGTTTTAGACGCAAAAAGACTGAACCAAAGTGAGGTATGGGTCAGGTGCGGAATATCTGTGGACGTATTTTCCAGTCATGCGCTCTAAACAGGTTTGTCTATTTTATTCGCGTATCTGGTGTGCATTCATTGTAACTGTCTTCATGGAGGCCTAGCTACGTTTGTGTGCTTGTGACTCGGTAACGGGAGGGGCGATTGTCTCCTAATTTTCAGGGTAACTTCAGGGTGCCCCAGGGATGGTTTGAGGCGCCAAAAATGGGGGGTCATAAGTAAAGGCCAGAAAATTAGCATTTTTCGTTTCTTGCGAGACCGACCGGCCATGCGCCACTGCAGGCAGATTGGGCACTGGGTAATTGATACGTTATAGGGTATAGGCGCGCACACAGGCACAGGCGGACAATGCACAGACGCAATAGAGGCAGGCGTTGGTGCTGACGGACCGGCACGCATACACACGGGTACGAGGTCAACTCAGCCTTGCGTCCCTTCGGGGTCGCTAAATCGAGTACCAGCTTCGGCTGGGGTAAAGGCGGGAAAGTCACCTCTGCCGGGTGGCGGGTAACACTGTGTGATCCCATACAGTATGTGATTTCCCGTAGCGGTGAGGTGAAGTTCACGAACTGCTATACCCTCCTTTACCTTTTTTACCTTTTACAAGAAGCGGGGACCTTGAGCGGGCGAACGGCAAGGACGGGGCTGCCTACGTAATGCCCGACTGGGCGGGCAGAATGGCTAGTTCTATTATGTACTGTAGCTACAACAGGCTGGTTTTCTCAGCAAGGAAGTATGAGCCTACGTCACCACTCCTTCGTGAACTCCACTGGCTTAAAGTACCACAGCGCATTCAGTTCCGGTTATGTGTGTCGACGTATCGCTGTCTTCACGGATCAGCACCGAGCTACTTAGCTGAGACCATCCACCGAGCTTCCAGCCGTGCAACCCGTCACCTCCGATCTGCCGACACGTCTACACTACTGGTTCCGTCAAC
>Ga0126335_1001407_pt1 | contig 13419 bp, 6 predicted proteins | sample OlaspJWI45metaG_FD_108409 | JGI IMG/M metagenome (GOLD analysis project Ga0126335, IMG submission 108409) | Marine gutless worms symbiont microbial communities from Oahu, Hawaii - Olavius sp. 1 OAHU.JWI-45 metaG | ecosystem: Host-associated > Annelida > Digestive system > Unclassified | place... | reverse complement strand
TATTAAGTAACAATCATCGCACCAAGTAACTTGCTGCAACTTGAAATCGAACTACACTCAGGGGTATTTGCGTGCAAAATTCAGGTAATAATTCTTGCGATATCCAATCGCAACTATTAACTTCTTCAAAGTGCAGAATACGTTCACTCCAGTACACGGTTAAGATCATAATAGGATAAAATGAAACAGTTTAGTAAATCTCTGCTTAATTCTCCGATCCTACATTTTATTCTTTTGGGCACCGTTGCATTTGTTGCTTATACTCAGCTCAAACCGCCGGATCGTGAAACTATTACGGTCACCACCCAGACTATCGATGCTCTGGTTCAACAGCGCGAAAGTATAATCCAGAACCCGACAACGCCCGAGGAGCGGCAAAGCTTGATCGAGGGACATATCGAAGATGAAGTCCTATTGCGTGAGGCCTACAAGCGTGACATCGACAAAAACGATTACCGGGTGAGAAAACGCATCCTAACAATCATGCGCTCCTCTTTGAGCGAGGTCGTCCCGGAACCGTCGGTCCAGCAACTTCGGAAATACTATGAAGACAACAGGGGCCGTTACATGACGTCCTCCTCACGCTCTTTCGAGCATGTCTACTTTAGTTTCAACAGTACGAAGCTGCCAAAGGATGCCAAGGCATTTATTCGGCAGCTCGAAACCGGCTTCGATTTATCGAAACTTGGCGAATATACCCTGATGGGCAACCAATTAACGGAAGTTGGGTTCCAGCGGACCGCCGCTTCCTTCGGAAAACCCTTTGCCGAGGCAATATTTGAAATGCCGTTGAACCGCTGGCATGGACCGGTGGAGTCCTTCAAGGGGATCCATTATGTGCGTGTAACCGCTGCCCATGAACCGAGGCTGCCGCCGTTCGAAAAGATGGAATCCTACCTGCGCACAGATTACCTGCTGACCAAGGGCCGGGAAAGCCAGGTACGCAAGATTAAAGCGCTGATGAAAAAGTATGAAATTGTGGTTGACGGCAAATGATTCAAGTTAGCTGCCCACTCGCTATGCTCGTTCGACACATGCAGACAGCGCCTCTGCGACTTGCGGAGGTTTAAGTATGCTTCCGCTAGCGCGGAAAGATTATTAAAAGCAGGTTTGTTCCAGGATTAATTATGACCACAGGGTATGGTATGTTTCATCCGGCCAGGTCGGCCGGATGATGTCTGCGTGCGTCCGCGGCCAATTCAAGGTTTTCAATTTATTTATTCAACAATGATTAAACGCTTCATATATATCTTCTGCCTATTGATGACGTTTATGTGTGTTTCTGTGGCCTTGGCCGATGACGTGGGCATTACCAAGGCCCGGTTGATTCAGGAATCGGAGAAAAGCTACTTGCTGGAAGCGGATACCACCCAGGTGCTGGTGTGGGCCATTAAGGCGCCGATTTTTCCGGACCGGTTCCAGGTTTCTGAGCTGGAATACATCACCCAATCCGGCTGGATTGTTGTGCAGGCCCGGGCCACGACCGAGGGCGAACCGCTGACGGCCCAGGACAAGTTGCTGCTGCCATGGATGCGCAACGGGGTGGCGTTGACGGTTCAATGGCAGGATGGGACAATCCAGCAAAGCCTGTTCCTGCGCTCTCTGGAAGGCATCCACGTGCCCATGCGGCTACTGATCGATACCCGGCGCTCCCTTGCCGAGGTATGTGTTGATCATTTTCGATCAGGTCTGGAACACATAGTATTTAAGGGCATTCACCTCCTTTTTGTTACTGCGCTCTGGTTGCTGTTTCCCGTACGGCAACTCTTTGCTGCTCTTTTATATTATGCATTTGGCCAGGCGGTTGCCATGGTGCTGGCCGACCTGGGGCTTCCCGGTTTCGACCTGCTGCTGGCAGACATAATGGGTGTACTGGTTGTATTCCTTGCTGCCCGAGCGGTTGTGAAGCACATGCCAGGCAATCCGTATATATCCCTTGCCGCACTGTTCGGCCTATTACACGGTTTGGCCGTTGCCCAATCACTCACAGGTCAGGCATTGCTCATTGACCAGAAGATCCCGGCCCTGTTCATGTTCAACCTGGCCATTGATGCCGGCCATTTTTTCTTGGCTGCAATTCTGGTGCTGCTATCCAAAGTAATGGGGGATGTGCAACGCTGGAAGACCATTGCGGCCACCGTTGCCGGCGCATTGGCCGTAGCATTGGTTGCTGTTATTTTTAACCAGCATGTGCTTGCCGGCAAAACCGATGTACTGCTTTTTGCCGATACGCAGATCGCCACGCGCTTTGCTCTGCCTGCCGCCCAGAAATCCCCGGCCGGGGGTCAGCGCCCCAAGGGCGCACGGCAACTGACCAGTCCGGTGATGAGCTATCTGTCGGTGGAGCCCTACGAGGTCCGCTTGGAAGTGCTGATGCAAGCCCGGGAAGCGGTCCGCTTTCTGGGTGTCGACGACACGGGCATGGGCAGCATTCCCGTAGAATCTCTGGCCCCGGTGAAACAGGGTATCCTGGAGGAGTTTCAAACGGCCAATCCCGTGGTTGTCGACGGCCAACAAATGCAGCCGGTTTTAACCAGGGCCGATTTCGTCACACTCGGCCCGGCCGGAGTCCTTATTCGTCCCGAGCCTGTTGCTGAAAGCCTGGACAGTGGTACCATCGGTCTGACACTGGTTTATGAAACACCCGAAATGGCCGATGAAGTTCTAATCGATTGGCGCTTGTTTTCAGAAACCGTAACGAAAATCGAAGCGGCCACAACCGACCCATTCGGTGGTGCCAGCATGGTTTTGTCGCCGAACAAAAATATGCTGAAGTGGAAAAAACGATTGAGTGGTTACCGGGTTCCGGTCATCGAGGAGATTACCATAGAAAAGCGAGCGTATCCCATTATCTCAATACTGTTGTTTTTTACGGCTTCAGTATTGCTGATTATTTCGATGCTTCGAAAAAAACTCTTCTTGAGACGGGCGGTACTATTGTGCGTTTTTATGGGGTTCGTGTTTTACCCATTTATTACCTTTCCACTGGATTTACCATGGATATCGCAGTGGAAGCCATCCACAGAACGCACCTCCGTAATCCTCGACGGCTTATTAACCAACGTATATCGTGCATTCGACGTTCGTGATGAAAGCCGTGTTTACGACCGCTTGGCCATGAGTGTGACCAGTGATCAACTTTCAGAAATATACCTGCAAAACAGGCAGTCGCTGGAACTTGAAAACCGTGGCGGTGCCAGGGCGAATGTCGATGCCGTCGACGTTCTGAAAATCGATACCGTGACAAACTCAGAAGAAAATGGATTTGTCGCAGATACCGTTTGGACCGTGAGCGGGTCTGTCAGCCATTTCGGCCATACGCATTACCGACGTAACAAGAACCGTGCGCTGGTGACATTTATGATGGAGAACGATTCCTGGAAGATTAGAGATATTGAGTTGATAGAGGAGAAGAGATTACTATAGGAATTGAAGACATCCCAGTTTAACTATTGAAAAGTATGAATGGAGGATCTTATGTTTAAAGTTACACCAAATGGAATGAATCGTTTGGATATTGAATTGAGTGGAAAATTGGACACCGATGAAATGAAAATTGCGTTGGATGAACTTGTTAGCAAGTCGGAGAATATTGAAAACGGAAGAATGCTTTATGACGTTATAGATTTTCATATTCCTTCACCGCGGTAATTAAATTTGGTATTTCTCTCGCTTATATGAAATTTCCGAGAACGGCTAAAATCGGGTTATTCACAATATATCTGTAAGCGCATTATCCTTGCCAGCTTTATTGAAAGGCCTTCAACCTTAGTGGTGTGATATTCTCTCCGTAACAACCGCTCAAATGAAAAAAGGCAGACACAATATGTTGTGGTCTGCCTTTTTGACTTGATGTGCCAGTCTGCTCAATAATACAAGAATTTAAATAAACACCAAGCATGCATCGACACACCCTCAGTTGCCGAATAATCCCTTCATCAGGCCTTTGGCTTTGTCTTCAAGTGGCTGCAACTCTTTCTTCTTGAATATCTTTTTAACTTCTTTGTGCTCGAGCACCTTTTTTTCGATTTGCTGTTGGGCCATGCCCTTTAAATCGGGCTTGAATGACGGTTCCATAAAAGTACCGGAAACCAGCACCGGTACGGTGATTCCGGAGCGCTGTTTTTGATCGCCCTGTCCTTTCATCGTTCCGACCAGTTTGGGCTCGATCCTGAAATCCAGGCGCTCTTTTACCAGATCGGCATTGCCCGCAGCCAGCAGGCGCAAAAAGGGTGAATTCATGCGGGTTTGGGTGGTTGTGAACACGCCCTTGCGGAGGGTAAACGGTACCAGTAATTCCGAAAAATCGGTCCGCGGCTTTTGGCCCGCAGGTTGTTCAAGTCCGAAGGCCGCTTTGGCATTGCGCGCCATGCCGGCCAGATCGAAGCCGACGATGGCGCCGTCGGTAAAGCTTAGCTGGCCCTTTCCAGACAGGGTTTTTTTGATTCGATCCGGATCGTCGCCATTCATTTGCATGCTGACATCGGCGTTGGTTGTTCCTTCGAGGATATCCTTGCCCATCTGCTCTTTGAGCAGGGGTGCAACCTGCAGATCGCTGATGCGCATCTGCAAGCTGCTGGCTGGCACGGTGCGTCTGACATCAAATACGCCACTGCCGGCAATTTCCCCCTGATAAGCGCCCAGACTGAACGGATCCAGGCGGATAATTCCGTTTTTTGCTTTCACCTTGAGCACTAACCGGTTTAAAGTGGCTTTGTTGATGATGACACTGCCGGCTTTCAGCTGTCCGTCCAGAATCAAGCGCCGCAATGCGGTATAGTCGTTTTTTTTAGCCTTGGGAGCCGGTTTTTGGTCCTGGGCCGATTCCGGCGGCGAAGCCTTTTTTGATTCAGGCGGCAGGTAGCGATCCAGGTCGATTCGATCCAGATTGAGATCAAACGCCAGATTCGGTTTGGCAAACTCGCTGGCCTGCAGCGTGAAGTCAAGGTTCGAGTCATCCAGACTGAGTTTACCATCTGCTATCGAAACGGCTTTCGGACCGGCTTTGATTTGTGCTTTCAGGGCAATTTTAGTGAGCGCTTTCGGATCGGTGGTTTTGACGGCTTCGGACTGTTCCAGTTTGCCCATCAGCGCAGGCAACGAAAATGGGCTTACATCCAGTGCCAAATCGATGTTCGGGTTTTCTGCCGGATCGGTTACATTACCCTTTAACTTAACTTCCAGTATTTCGAGCGCCTTTAATACAAGATCCAACCCAATACTACCCCGGCCCGGATTTTTTCCGATCGGTCCGACCGTTCCGCTCAGTCCCACAGGGCGGTTGTCTACCCGTGCGGACAGCTTCAGACTGATCGGTTTATCGAAAGACACATCCTGCAGGCTGAGGTTGAAATCAGCCACCTCATTGCGGGTGTCGGCAATCTGATCGATGTAGATAACCGTACCGTCGTTGATACTGAAGTTGCCCACGGCCAACTTTTCGATCGGCAATCCGGAACTCTTTTCACCGTCTGGCGCAGACTCCGGTTCCGAGGGCTGCCGGGCGGGTGTGCCGGGCTGCTGAGAAAAATCCCAATTTACGCTGCCATCGCGCTTTTTGACCAGGTTCAAATGAGGCCCGGTGACGATAAATTTTTGGACTTCGATATTTCGGGAAAGCAGTGGCAGCAATTTAACCCGCACCTCAAAGGACGCGATTTGTAAAAAACCCGTCTCTTTGAATCCTTTTGGATTTCCCAATTGTAAATCCGAGAACGATATACCGGCCCAGGGGAAAAGGGATAGTTTCAGGTCACTGCCGATCTGAAACGTTCTACCGGTGGCTTCGGAAACCTTTTCTTCCATGACCGGTTTATACGTATTGAGATCGACAAACAGCGGGATAACGAGAAGTGCAATTATGACCAGCCCCAACATGCCGGCACAGCCGATGAGGATCCATTTGATGACTTTATTCATCGCGACACTCCTTTTTTTGCATTGGCTATCGCTGCTTTGCTGAAAATGGTTGAGTGGATTGAAACGGGTTTCAACGACTTTCGGGATGGGTGGAGCTTAGCAGAACGTCAGCACGGTGTCCACATTAACAGCAACAAGTTGATGCCGAAATTCAAACCTGTCAAGACAGTGGCCGTTTTCGATATGTGGAAGCATTTCCGGGTTGTTTACTGATTGTCCAATACTTCCCGGATTTTTTCGGCCAGTTTCTGGAATTTTAGCGGCTTCATTAAAAAACCTTTTATTCCATGGGACAGGGCTTGCCGTCTGGAGATGCGTTCGCTGTAGCCGGTACACAGAATAATCGGTATCTCCGGCTTAATCCGAAGCAGTTTGCGGGACAGTTCAAATCCAGTCAGGTTTGGCATGGTCATGTCGGTGATCACCAGGTCAAAACTGGGGGGGTGGGCCATAAAATCTTTCAAAGCATTCAGACTGTTGCGTCTTATGGTGACATGATAGCCCAGCCGTTCCAGCATCTGCCTGCCGATTTCGGCCAGCGCGCTTTCATCATCCACATATAGAATCCGCTCACTACCGGTGGGCAGTGTTTTGTTATCCAGTTTCTCTTCGGCATCGGCCCGGCTCGCTATCGGCAAGTAGATATGAAAGGTGGAGCCCTGTCCAATCGAGCTGTCCACCGTTATGGCACCTCCATGGCTTTTAACAATGCCATGCACGACCGCCAGTCCCATGCCGGTGCCTTTCCCGTCTTCTTTGGTCGTAAAAAACGGTTCAAATATCCGGTCACGCACCCCTGCGGTTATTCCGGGACCGCTGTCAATCACCGATACGTGGGTGTATCGACCGTGATGCAGATCTGGATGGATTGATTTGGCATCCGGTCCCAGGTCGATTTTTTTCAGTAATATGGATAAGACACCACCGTCATCACTCAGCGCATAACCGGCATTGGCGCCCAAATTCATCAGAACCTGGTGAATCTGGGTAGGGTCCGCGTGAACAAGTCCGGGATTGGGATCAATCTCTTGCCTGATCTCGATGGTTGTGGGCAGGGTTGCCCGGAGCAATTTTGCCGCTTCTTTAGCGATCGGGGCAATGTTTACCGGTTTCTTTTCATATTCCCGCTGCCGGCTGAAAGACAGAATTTGCTGAATCAGATCTTTGGCCCGGTTACTGGCTTTCAGGATTTCGTCGAGATTGGTCGATACGGGCGAATCCAGGTCGATATCCAGCAATGCCAGTTCGCAGTATCCCATGATTGCAGCCAGTATGTTATTGAAATCATGCGCGATGCCGCCGGCCAGTGTACCGATGGCTTCCATTTTCTGGGAATGCTGCAGCTGCTGTTGCAGTCTGCGGTGTTCGCGAATATCACGCAGGTTGACAATGCTTCCCAGCGGGTTTCCGTTTCCATCTTTATAGGTTGCAGCGCTGACGACAACCGGTATTTTGGTTCCGTCCTTGGCATACCGCACCGTCTCGGTAGCCGTTATGTTCTGACCCGCAATAACCTTTTCGATCATCAACAGGGTTTCCGGCCAGTTTTGGTGGGGCACAAAATAATCCAGCTTTTTACCTTTGCATTCGTCTAACGCCCAGCCAAAAACAGATGTAAATGCCGGATTGAAAAAAATGACGCCACCTTTCATGTCGTATAACACAACCGGATCCGGATTGGCTTCCAGGGCCGCTCTGAGTCGCTCTTCACTTTCACGCAGGTCATTTTCGGCCTGTTTTTCACGGGTAATATCGCGCAGGTGTTCGATCACCTGAACAACATTTCCGTCCTCGTCCTTAATAGGATAACCTCTGGCATCGAACCAGCGATTTAATTCTTTGACGTATTTTTCGACTTGCGAAGGTTGGCCGGTTTTGAAAGTCGATGACGTGGAACAGATATGGCAGGGCTTTATTTCACCGATCAATTCATAGCATTTTTTACCGTGGACCTGTTCTTCGGTGAGATTCAAGAAATGGTAGCCGGCTTGGTTGTAGCGGATGATCCGGTGCCGGTGGTCCTGCACTCCGATGATATCCGGGATAGCGTCCAGGATTGCCTCCAGCAGGGCCGAAGTGGATTTCGTATTATCGGCCAGAAGGCGGTATTTTTCTTCACTTTCGCGCAGGGCGACTTCGATGCGCTGTTTTTCATTAACCTCCTTTTCCAGCGCTTTAATTTTTTCTTCAAGTACGGTCAGAGCGGTTTTATCTGACATGCATGATTCCTCGAAAACGAGCCATCTGTTTGCGAATATCAAAACCAATGTGATTGATTGAGCGGCAGTGAAGAGAATTTGACAGTCAGGAATCAGCTGGAACAGCAGGGTAATCCGCTTTTAGCAATTGAAATACAAATGATATACCAACTTTCCCGATTTTGTCAATCATAAAGCCCGGTTGTCAGACAGCCGAGAATTAAAAGCGTCTGAGCCTTGCCGGAGGGTAGGGATTAGTTCAACCAATAGCTAATTAAGTTACAATTATGTATCAATCTCAGACCATTGCATACAAAAATGTCGTATATTGGCCGGTTTTTCGGGCCTTCCGTGATCGTCCATCGGACCGGTCGAGGGATTGTCCGGCGCAGTGTTGTCAGCATTTCCACATTAATTCAGCGTGTTTTTTTACATCAGGCACGCTGCTTGCTCTTTACAAAATAAACCTGTCAGTGTAGCTGCATATAAATCCTGTGATTGTCTCAACCAGATGATCTGCCATCGAGCCATAAACCGGTTTGAAACGGCAAAACAGATACCCGTGTCCAAAAATAGAAGGTTGACCACGAATGCAAAATGGTTTCGCAACACATCCGGCAGTATCCATCCCATCGGGTTCACGCGGGCTCTACGACCCCCGGTACGAACACGACGCCTGCGGAGTCGGTTTGCTCTGTAATCTGAAGGGCGAAAAATCCCATAGGGTTGTCGAAAACGGCCTCCAGGTTCTGGTCAATCTGACCCACCGGGGCGCCTGCGGCTGTGATGAGTCCACCGGCGACGGGGCCGGTATTCTGATGCAGATCCCGCACCGCTTCCTGCGCAAGGCCGGCGCCAATGCCGGCATCCGCGTGCCGGATGAAAGAGAATACGGCTGCGGGCTCGTGTTCCTGCCGCCCGACCAGGATCAACGCAGCCGCTGCATGGACATTTTCGAGGGTGTCATCCGCAAAGAGAACCAGGAATTTTTAGGCTGGCGGGATCTGCCGGTAGAGGACCACTATCTCGGTGATCTGGCACGTCAATTGAAACCCTACATTTGTCAAATATTTATCGGTCGCGGGGCAGGGATCAAGGATGCGACTGAATTCGAACGCAAGCTCTTTGTCATCCGGAAGGTGATCGAGCGTCAGGTGCGCCAATCAACCCTTTCAGAGAAATCATTTTTCCATCTGCCCAGTCTATCCTGCCGAACCATTGTCTATAAAGGCATGCTGCTGGCAGATCAGATCCGACCGTTTTATGCCGACCTGCAGGATCCGGACATGCAAAGTGCCCTGGTGCTGGTCCATCAGCGTTACAGCACCAATACCTTTCCGACCTGGGATCTGGCCCATCCATTCCGATTCCTGTGCCACAACGGTGAAATCAATACGCTGCGGGGGAACATTAACTGGATGAATGCCCGCCAGCAGCTGTTCAAATCAGAAAAGTTCGGGGACGATATGGCCAAACTGCTGCCGATCGCCACTCCCGGCGCCAGTGATTCGGCCATTCTGGACAATGCCGTGGAATTGCTCTATCACTCCGGCCGCTCGCTGCCGCATGCGATCATGATGCTGATACCTGAAGCCTGGCAGAACCATGCCACCATGCCGGATGCCAAAAAAGCATTTTATGAATATCATTCCTGCCTCATGGAACCCTGGGATGGTCCGGCTTCCATAGCATTCACGGATGGCAAGTGGGTGGGGGCCGTCCTGGATCGCAATGGTTTGAGGCCATCGCGCTACACCGTCACCAAAGACGGCTTCGTTGTGATGGGGTCCGAAACCGGTGTGCTCGATATCGCGTCCGGAAATGTAAAACAAAATGGCCGCTTGCAGCCGGGCCGCATGTTTTTGATCGACATGGACCAGGGCCGTATCGTGGAAGATGAAGAGATAAAAGAACAGGTCAGCAATCGTCGACCCTACCGTCAGTGGTTGAATCAAAGCCTGTTGCATTTTCCCGAAAAGGAAGGTTCCGGACCGTTAAAAAAAGTGAACCATGATGATCTGCTGCAGCGTCAACTGATGTTCGGTTATACCCATGAGGATCTCAAAATCATTCTCGGCCCCATGGCCGAAGCGGCCAAAGAACCGATCGGCTCGATGGGCGATGACATTCCCCTGGCCATACTTTCCCACAGGCAAAGACTATTGTTCGACTATTTTCGACAACTGTTCGCGCAGGTGACCAACCCGCCGCTGGATGCCATCCGCGAGGAATTGGTTACTTCACTGGTGACCACTATCGGTGCCGAACAGAACCTGTTCGAGGAGTCACCCGCGCACTGCCGACAGTTGGAGTTGGATCAGCCGCTGCTGACGGATGAACAATTGCGTCAGCTGAAGAATCATTCCATTGGAAACATGAAAGTGGCAACCCTGTCGATCGATTATCCGGTCGAAAAAGGCGGCGCAGGTCTGGAGAGCGCCCTGGACGGTCTGTGCCGGGCCGCCTCAGCGGGAATCGAAGAGGGTGCCGAGATTTTAATTCTATCCGACCGCAATGCCGGCAGGTCGCAGGCGCCCATCCCGTCGCTGCTGGCCACAGCGGCCATTCACCATCACCTGATCCGCAATGGCCAGCGCACCCGCTGCGGCCTTGTTGTGGAAACGGGCGAGGCCCGTGAGATTCATCATTTTTGCTGCCTGATTGGTTACGGTGCAAGCGCCATCCATCCCTACCTTGCCTATCAATCGATTGCGGCCATGATTGAACAGGGACATCTGAGCGGTCTGGACCTGTCCTCGGCCATTAAACAATATATCAAGGCAGCCGGTACGGGTATTTTGAAGGTTCTTTCCAAAATGGGGATATCCACCCTTCAAAGCTATCAGGGCGCTCAAATTTTTGAATGTGTCGGACTTAACGATGATGTCATCGAAAAATATTTTACGGCCACATCTTCGCGTATCGGCGGCGCCGATATCGAAATGATCGCCCGTGAGGTGTCAGAGCGTCATGGCAAGGCCTATACATCAGCGGCAGCACCAACCGGCGGCCAACTGGAGATGGGCGGCAAATACAAATGGCGTCGGGGCGGCGAGGCGCACCAGTACAACCCCCAAACCATTGCCAGACTGCAGCAGGCCGTGCGCACGCGTGATCAGGCGGCCTGGGATGATTTTGTCGAACTGGTCAACCGGCAGAACCGGCAGGAGGGCTTTATCCGTGGCCTGTTCGAATTTGTGCCTCCCGAAAAGCCCATCCCTTTAGAAGAGGTCGAGCCCTGGACCGAGATCGTCAAACGATTCAAAACCGGTGCCATGTCCTATGGCTCGATCAGCAAGGAAACCCACGAGACACTGGCGATTGCCATGAATCGTATCGGTGCCAAAAGCAACAGTGGCGAGGGTGGTGAAGATCCGGATCGATACGCCCCCGATACCGGCGGTGACTGGCGCAACAGTGCCATCAAGCAGGTGGCCTCGGGTCGTTTCGGCGTTACCAGCAATTACCTGGCCAGTGCCGCCGATCTTCAGATCAAGATGGCCCAGGGGGCCAAACCGGGAGAAGGCGGTCAGTTGCCGGGTTTCAAAGTCTATCCCTGGATTGCACACACCCGTCATTCGACCCCATATGTCGCCCTCATTTCGCCGCCGCCGCACCATGATATATATTCGATCGAGGATCTGTCCCAATTGATTCACGACCTGAAAAATGCCAATCCGGCTGCCCGCATCAACGTCAAGCTGGTATCCGAGGTGGGTGTGGGAACAGTGGCCGCCGGCGTTGCCAAGGGCAAGGCCGATGTCATCCTGATCAGCGGGCAGTCCGGGGGGACCGGGGCGTCGCCGTTGACCTCCATCCGGCATGCCGGCCTGCCCTGGGAACTCGGGTTGTCCGAAACCCATCAGACGCTGGTGCTCAATGGTCTGCGCTCGCGGGTGGCGGTGGAATGCGACGGCCAGTTGAAAACCGGTCGGGACATTGCGATCGCCTGCCTGCTGGGAGCCGAGGAATTCGGATTCGGTACGATTTCACTGGTCGCTCTGGGTTGCGTGATGATGCGTGTTTGCCATCTGAATACCTGTCCGGTGGGAATTGCCACCCAGGATCCCGAGCTGCGCAAAAAGTTTGCCGGAAAACCGGAATACGTGATCAACTTGATGATGTTTCTGGCCGAGGATTTTCGACACATCATGGCGCGACTCGGGTTTCGAACCGTAGCCGAAATGGTGGGCCGCACAGATCGGCTCGATGTCTCACCGGCAGTCGATCACTGGAAAGCGCAGGGACTCGACTTTTCAAAAATTCTTTATCGAGCCGAAACACCGATCGCGATTACCCGGGTCTGCCACCAGCATGAGCAGGACCACGGTTTGGAAAATGCACTCGATCATCAGCTGATCAAAAAATGCCTTCTGGCGCTGGATAGTCGGCAGCCGATCGAATTGGCGGTTGATATCCGGAACATCAACCGCACGGTCGGCACCATGTTGTCATACGAAATATCAAGACGTTATCATGAAGTCGGACTGCCCGAGGACACCATCGTCATCAAGGCCCGTGGTTCGGCGGGCCAGAGCTTTTGCGCTTTCGGCGCCAGAGGCCTGACGTTTAATATCCGGGGGGATGCCAATGACTATTTCGGAAAAGGGCTATCCGGCGCAAAATTGACCATTCGTCCCCCGGACGGAAGCACATTTATTGCCGAAGAAAACATCATCATCGGCAACGTCGCCTTTTACGGCGCAACGGCAGGTGAAGCCTATATCCGCGGAATAGCCGGCGAGCGTTTCTGTGTCCGCAACAGTGGGGTGACGGCCGTGGTGGAAGGGGTTGGCGATCACGGTTGTGAATACATGACCGGCGACCGGGTCCTGATTCTGGGGCCGACCGGTCGAAACTTTGCTGCAGGCATGAGCGGCGGGATCGCCTATGTGCTCGACGAAGCCGGAGATTTTGCCCACTATCGCTGCAACCTGGACATGGTGGAACTGGAAGAACTTGTAGAAGAAGATGAGCAAAAGTTTGTGCAGAAGCTGATAAAGAGCCACAAAGACTACACCGACAGCCCCGTGGCCGCGCGGCTCCTAAAAAACTGGGATGAAGCCGCCGCCCGTATCATAAAGGTCATGCCGGTGGACTACAAGAAGGCGCTGGAGCGGCTGGAGAAGGAGAAGACAGCGGCATAGCGCGTTGCGAGTTACGGGTTGCGGGTTGCGGGTTACGGGTTGCGGGTTGCGGGTTGCGGGTTGCGGGTTACGGGTTGCGGGTTACGGGTTACGGGTTGCGGGTTACGGGTTGCGAGTTTCGGGTTAAAAAGTGCCTAAAGTGCACTAAAGTTGCG
>Ga0126335_1001406_pt1 | contig 13423 bp, 15 predicted proteins | sample OlaspJWI45metaG_FD_108409 | JGI IMG/M metagenome (GOLD analysis project Ga0126335, IMG submission 108409) | Marine gutless worms symbiont microbial communities from Oahu, Hawaii - Olavius sp. 1 OAHU.JWI-45 metaG | ecosystem: Host-associated > Annelida > Digestive system > Unclassified | place... | reverse complement strand
TTCCAGCCAACTAAGTAATTTACCATTAATGCCCATTGCCTTGACTTTTTCTATTAGTCTTGTGTGCGGCACAGTATCGAAAGCTTTTCTGTAATCCAGATATATGACATCAATCCCGTAGCCGTATTACTCGTGTCTGTGTCTGTGCCTTGAACTAGTAGCTTCATTTTTGGTAATAAATCTGGATCAAAATTGAGTTTCAAGGTAGAGGGTTTAAAGCCAAGGTCACAGAAGCTATAAAGTTGAAAATCCCGTAGAAAAAGCTCTGATGACTGATGTTACAACCAGACTCATTGAAGGCAGTTCAAGCAGAGATGTTATCATGTCACAGATTCCTGAGTAAAATCTCCAGTGTTCGTGTTGTGTGAGACAAAATTTTATTGACAACAAAAGTCATGGCGTTAGCAGTCAACTGCAATTAGTACAAGTACTTCAGTAGTGAGGCATTATAAAGCTGACGCTTCCACGCCGTGACGCTCGACACTCACTGGCCCGACATCGACAAGTAAGTATTTTACTTACTTGTTTATCGGCATAATTGTAGCGAGAGGCGCCACCTGGTGGAAACTGGAAACAGGAAATGGCAACAAGCAGTTTATGAGTTTAGTTGTTATAGCGAGTGTTACGTGAACTGTAATAATTACTGGATTTCTGTGTGGGTTTATGCGAGACAACACTTCACAGAAGAACGTTCGTTAAGCATGACATCACAGATTTGATTTAAAGCAAGTGTTGACATATTGCGGTTAGCCTCCGTCGGCCTACCTGTTGGTAACCATGGCGTCTCAGGTGCTTTGAACTTGAATTTGAAAACGTCAATAAATATTATAACGAAATCCGAAAGAGTTAATACACATATGCTCCAGGATGAATCTCAAATGATGATTTACTTTCTTGTTTGTATATGTGGGGGGGGGGGTGGCGGTTTACTACATTTGGTCCGTCGTGCTATTTGACGAGGACAACGATAATTACCGGTAATCAGCGAACGGTGACTGGCGACTGCCGTACTTCCCCCTCTCAGTCACGGCCGATCGCGTCATTTCTCCAGGCACGGACGACACCAGCAAGTGCTAGACAAGGTACACAGAAGCACGGACAACGGCAATTAACGATTATGTATCAAGTTGTGGGATTGGGCGGGGCGGAGCGTAGCGTAATCAGTGAAGGGTGACGGCGTAGCAATGTCAGCGACGAGCAGTAATGAAAGTAAAACCCACGTCGAGTCCAGATTAGACCACCCTGAAAACATACTCATGTTACAACCTTCACGTGTACGTAGTCAGACAGCATGGAACACGGAAAAGTCACATCAATGCATTCGTCACAGTACATTGTATTGTATTGCACTTCTGCTACTAATAATAAACAAATTTCTGTTCTAGTACATTCTGTTACAAAGAGCAGTATTTATTTAATGTATAGTAGTTTTTTTAAACATAAAACACTACACTTCCATATATGTTTGTTATATTCACTTTGGATGTTAGTTAATTGCAGTGAATTCCAAAAGATATAACAATTAGTATAACAAAGTAATTGTTTTGCTTTATCTGCATATGGCATTCTGTGCATGGGTTACTCTAATACTTAGCAGAGAATACCACGTCTGTGTATTAGCATGAAAACCATTTTTACTATTCTTCACTTAAAATGGTTAACAGGGTTAACGTAAATGTAATATAAATCACACACTGGCACAGTCATGCAGTGTAGCGAAGAGTAATACTATAAATACAGACGTACATGTACACAAGCAATCCGGCGTCTGAACGGTGGGTGGGGAACTGCGTGACTGCATGGCCTTTGATTGTTGCTGACGCTGGGTAATTATCATCGTCTGCATCGTATACGTCAAATAGCCTGACCTCATTTGGTTATTCAGTGTCGTACGAATTACTGACAAAAAACGACAACTGACACAAACTGACATTGCCATTCATTACTAACAGAAAATTCCCGAGAGATTTTTGTGAATAATTTTGACTTGTAGAGCTTGTAAAACAACAGTTGTAATCTTATTGTCGAGTGCTGACAGTGTCAAACATGAAAAGAATGAGTAGCCTATGTGACACACTATAGTGATGGATGAGCATGATTGTATGCTTTCTGTGATTTTTTATTCTTCATTATAAAATTGTACGCTAAGTACGTGACAGACAGACATACAGCAAGAACAGTAAAAACAGTAAAAGACAGCACTAGGCCTAAACAGAAACACTGGATATAACGTCATCTATAAAATCACGTGAAAACCATGTAGGCAATGATAAAAAACCGTCCCTAACCATAATAATCTCAGACAACAACTTTGCTAATGCATACAGTAGGTATAGAACGAATGAAATGAGACTCTATAGTATTATTCACTTTTAGTGTTAACAGCAGGCATTTGTGACAGTTAATTAGCTGTCACTGCTTTTTCACTATATTGTTGTCCGCTGTCATTTGTCTGCTTTTACTTACTATGACCCTTGTTGGAAGCTAAAATTTTGCTTTTACACTCTTGGTCTAAGTGAGGCATATCCTTGTATGCATGGACGCTCTCACAGTATGCAGGTGTGAGTCCAGTGTCCTTCGAAGTACGTTATCTTGCCACAAGGTACTAACTGTGGTTTATTTTGGAGACTGGTCACCAGTTTCTTGCATTTAGAGGAAGGCTGTATATGTGCCATGTGATATTCAATTTATTCACTAGCGCAACTTGATGTCATCTAGCATGGCTTCTTATGGTGTTGTAGGTTCAGGAAATGGTTAATTAATTGGTTATATTTGTTCAGGTGTCACTGTATGAGGAAAGTATGAATGAGATGTATGAGAGGTTTGGTTTCTCTCGCAGCAGTCCAGCTGATGAAGTGAGAGAAGAACTTAAAGACCGCGAGCAGAAACTGCGCAAATCCATTCAAATGGAGTTAAAAGTAAAGGAAGGCGCTGAGGCAATGCGGCGTGCTTATGGCGACCGGCGTTCAGCAGCAAACGTCGGCAGTGTCATCAAAGATTCAGCAACTCGGTTTGATGAGCTCTCACAGGAGCTGCAGGAAGTGCAGACTTTCTTGCTGATGATGGAAGATGTCTCCAATTCTGCAGTACCACCATCTGGACCAAACGGTATAGAATTTACAGTCTTAAATGAAGCCTATTTTCTAATAAAAAGGTATGGTTTCGTGCTTTTGTCATTTTTGTATCTAGAGAACTTCAACAATAATAACTCTACAATTTACTATTGAAAATGTTGGCAATTGCATTGGTTGGAAGACACACGCTTTTGATAGCCAAAATGTTTACTTTTCACATTTGATAAAAAAATTGAATTGTTTATTTATAAGACATTTTTAGCATTAAAATGGGTGAATGGATCAGTATAAACTGTAGTGAATTTGTAGTCAAGTATGATGTATTTTTGAAGTTGTTCTACTACAGAAACATTATTGATTGCCTTAAAATTTATAATACATTGAAGTGTGTTACAGAAGTTCATCACTGCTATAAAGCTTTGGTCTGTGTCTGTAGTCTGTGGCTGCAGATGTTGGTACATTGAACTGATAGTTATTTGTATAGATGGAGGTGGCGACCGACCCACACCTGATGGTGAATCACATATTCCTGATGCTATGACACAGCGGCTGGAAGCTTTGGCTAAACGTTTAGCTATTGAACAGAAGGTGAATTGGGTCTAATTGCTGTGAGAGCAGATATGCTAGCACTTTACTGTGAACTTTTCTATGTCAGGAGGATGGAGGACGATTACCAGAACTATACAGTAGTATTGTTACTTGACTAGGGTGAGCTTGTGAGTTTCGGGGTCATTGTTTGTGTATTGTAATAATTTTGATCTGATGCACTGACACACACACCCATTTTAACAACTGGATTAGCTGGTGGTGCCAGCATTTGTCAGAACTTTTGTCAGTTGTGGAATTGATGTCAGTGATTTGCTGCAGACCTTGACGAGATGTGTGAACAGAGAATGCTGATTATGTCAATGTCAGTGTAAATTTAAATAGCAAGTAATTATAAAAAATGCAGTAATGTGCTAATGACTTGAACAGTATGGCTATTTCTTGAGGTTCTTTGGACCACTCTAGTTTGAAGTCGAGTGCACACATATGCTAGACCTTATGTAAGTTGGTGTGTTTTTCTGTAAAGCTGTTGTAATGGTGGCATAGTGACTCACTCAGTACAGCATCAGGTCTGTGACCAAGAGATCACGGATTCGAGTCTTGGCAAGGTACCGCTGTGTAATAACCTTGGACAAGATATTTACTTATGTGCATTTGTCATCGAGTAGTATAATTTGGTACTTTCCTAATGGCTGGTAGTTAACAGACACCACGTGATGCACTAGCCTCGTATGTGTTGTCTTAGAAGCTGGTGTCTAGCTGAGGGCTTTTGAAATGGAGATCAGTGCCACCCAGTGGGCCAAGTGCTTGGGAATGACTTTTCTTTACTTGTTGTCATAATGTTGCACATAGGTGAAACAAGGAGCCGAGAGCATGATAGCTAAGTACACTTCTGGCACGGGTTCATCATCTCGAGATAAGAAATTGCACCAGGAAGCGATGGCAATGCTTGAAGATTCCAAACGTAAAATTGAATATATACGTATGCAACAACTACTGTTACGTGCCAAGAAACATGGCCCACATTCTGACGGTATGGTTGCGTCATTTTGTAGTTTGTGTCCAAACTCTACAGAGTTAGTTAATGTAAAGCACTTCTGTTAACGAAGAATGATCCTGGTGCAAGTCCTCACTGATTGCATTACAGGTGGTAACTAGACTGCAGAAAATACCAACCATCTTTGTAATCTGAGGTTGGATGTATGGACTTTAAATTCATTTTTTTCTGAGTTTGTGAAATTGTTTATGACAGGGGAGGGAAAGAACTGGCCACCACACACACATTCCGCTAGGTGTGTGTGGTGGCCAGTGTGGTGGCCACTCATTTTGCTGGGTGCCTTGTGTGCACATATTGGGCAAAGTTTTGTGCTCATCAACAGCCAAGGACGATTGTATAAAATGCAGCTATAGAAACATCTTTTAGAAAAAGCAAGCAACAAAATGTGACATTAAATGTACTAACATAACATCTCAGCTCTAGATTCCTTTATCAGAGTTAGTTATGTACAGTGTGCCAGAAAGTCCTGAGATATTGTGATATTTTTCAGTAAACAGTAACATAAGCCACACACATTGATGATTGCTGACAGTCATCATTTGGTTAGTAATGTTTTAAAGCAATTCTGCAGTCCTGATTGTGCTTTTGGTACTTTAATATTTTGCGTCATCACAGCAATTGTTTCACTGAAACTACTGCAGTAGAAACTGCAGTTTCTGGCGACCACATTAGGCAGAAAACGCCATAAATTGCAAAATCTGTATAAAAAGTTACAGGGTAACATCACTGTTTTGGATATGTTATAGTGCTGAATGTGCTCTTTACAGTGATGTAAATTTTCTCTTTGCTACTACCTGTACCACATGGCCATTTTCAGACTCAAAACCTTTCAACTATGAGCAGTCGGACGGACTTTGAGACCCAGTAGAAATGTAGCCAGTCATTGCATAACAATTCTTCTTGCACTGTTCCATAGTATTTGTGTCACTCAGTTAACAGAATAAAAATTATAACTCTGGGGTAATAAAACAGTCCAGACACAGTTTACACATATTTTCTTTCTAGAGCTGTTGATCAGTGAGTTGTCTTGATATGGTGGATGCAACAGATGTTCCGGCAAGCAAATATAGTAAAAGTCATATGTATATCAGAAAATAAATTTAATTCCAAAAATCTGATTTTTTGAAATTTTTTAAAATCATAATTTTTTAATTCTGTTTATTTCATATCATTAAGAAATGCTGAGCAGTTGTTTCAGCATTCACGTTTGTCTGTGCAACTGTTGTCAGCTGATGCAGAAACGCTGCTGATGGCTCGTATTGGAGAACTGCGACATCACATACGTGTTGAGTCTGCTGTACAGGAGGGAGCAGAAAAAGCCATCAAATTGCTGAAAAATTTCAAGTCAGTGGACAAGAAACCTTTGCAGGAGGTCTAGTATGGTTATTTTTATCGCAGTTTAGTGGCTAATTGTTTTTAGTCTTGTTAATGGCACAGTTAGTTATAAATTTATTTCAGTCAAATGTTAGTCAGTAGTCACAGTTTTAAGTCACATTTTGTTTGTGTTTTGTTGTGCTACAAATAGTTGTACTGTTGGTTTAGGTTTTTATGCGTCTTATCTGCATGCTGTTCATAAATACACGCCAGTTTGTCTTCAGATTCATTCTCTATTTGTATCTTGTCGTCGTTGCTGTTGTGAGTCTGTTGTCAGTGCCAGACTGCCAGTGCAGTCAGTTGCCTGAAAAGACTTTTCATTTTTTCTGTCTATTACTTAAACGAGGATCGTTCAATAAATAAGTCACAAAACAGTGTCATTCTGTTAGTTTTCTGAATATAAAAATCCAAAAGATACATTTTATAGGGAATTTAATTCTGAGTACCAGCTGTGAGTTTTATTACTATGATGCCATTGTGATGTTATTTATAAACATTAAATATGGCGACATTGCCATAGTCCCATAGTGAACAGTGTGCTGTTATTCATTTTTTGTGGGCAAAAGGACTTAATGCAAATGAGATTCACTCTGAGATGCATCCAGTGTATGCTGACAAGTGTTTTACGAGACGAGCAATACATGTTTGGTGTACAAAGTTTACTCGCGGCAGTGAACGCCTTGTTGATAAGGAACGACCTGGCCGGCATGTTGTTGCGACTACCGATGCCACAATTGCCGCAGTTGATGCTTTGTTGATAGATGGGACAAATGTTTGAACGAACTTGGGCAGTATGTTGAAAAATGAAACACTAATGTTTAACATTTAAAGAGGTAACATTAACTTGTTAAGCTTATTTGTTTTTTCTTGTTTTTATGTTTATCACTTGTGCGTTATGATAGAAAACTGGTGGAGACGTCATCTTAAAAAAATTTCTGTGTATGTTTAAAACTAAATTTCCTACAAAACATATACTTTGCATTTTTCCTATTTTATGAATTAATGCAATGGCGCCATTTTGTAACTTATTTATCGAACGACCCTCATAGTAGTTGAACCGTTGATTATGTGACATAGTTATGTGAAAAATTAACGATGCTTGTAAGAAAAGACATAGATTGTAGTAGTTTTGAAGTGCTAAATTTTGCTAGTAATGTGTGTGTATTTTCGTAATTGGCTATTTGGTTTAGGCATTTGTTACAATGCATGACACAGGCTGAGAGCACACATGATCTGGCACAGTCAAAACTGGAACTACTACGTCTGTCACTGCACCAGCGCCTGACTGAGATCCCAAAGACATCCTCCGTCAATAAGATTGATATACTGCGTGAAGAGCTTGAGAGCACAAACATCACGATGCAGACACAAGACTCTGTAGTGGCAAAGATGGCAGCTTTGAGTGGCAAACTGAATCTAAGGTTTGATACTGATTTGTTTACTGTCAGTCTGGTTTATAGCTCACTTCAAAGATAAGTATTAAATGTGTATCGTGACAAAGACATCTAAATATAATGATAGTACTTTTTGGTAATAATGACGTTTTGATAACCAGTAAAAACCGGTTTTGGCAAAACGGCGGCAACATCCCTAATCACCACATAGTGTCAAGAGATGTGCAGTGCTGATTTTTTTAATGCCACTCCAAACTCTGACTCAAAAGGTTAAAAAATCAGGAGCCAGTTCATAGAATCAGGCTTAAGCAAAGTAGCGGTTTATAGGTATTTAAGTGCCAAACTACACCAGTAACTTTTGTGTGTCTTTAGACTAACAGACCTACAGTCGAGACGAAACGTGTTTTAAGAAATAATTCCATTATTAATTGTTGTTAAATGTCATAAAACTACTAATTTTGAGTAAAACTGCAAGGTAAACAAACAGCTGGATTTTGATTGCCGGCATTGCTTTTTAGTAAATAAGTAACAAAATTCATTACTCATAGAGGCACTGAGCATGTTTAAGATTATCTCTGTAGTCATTTTTCCTTGTGCATCAGTTAGTATGAGATTAAAACAAGCACAGACAAACAGGCATGTCTTCTTTATTCACTATACAACACTGTAGCAGAAGTAAAGACAGTACACAAATAGACAGATAAAAGCATAAAATGTGAGCAGTGAAGCAGTGTACTTTCTTCATTAAACAGCCACTGTCAGTGCTTCTAAACAGGCATGCTCATGTGGGCTACAACCTACTATAGGAGAGGGCAAAAACTTACAAGTTCTTTGTTTGATAATTAGAACTCAAAGCCTTGAACTAGCTGATGCAATAAAGATTACTTACTTACTTACGTTATGTCGTGTGCTTACTTTACCTTGTAATGGTTGTCACCATGATTGTTTGTTTACATTCCAGGATTCCAACATCTATAAAACTTGCTTATCAAAATCATCAATAAAAGTGCATATTACAGTCAAAATTTTTTGACGACTGGTTGTTCATTTTCAAAACTGGCTCCAGCTTCTACAAATGGTTACCAGTTTTCCGGTTGCCGTTTAACATCACTAGTGGTGATGTACAGATTGATTGGTTGTCAAGACCTCTTGGAAGTGATCCCATCTCGGTCCAGCCACAGAGACAGTATCACAACTGGAGCTACCAGTCCCCCAGAGTACAAGTCTCTACCAAGAATGAGCAGGAGTTTGTACGGTGGTCGTGGGGCGTCTAAGTCTTACACTGTCAGAGAAGACCTATCAGGTGTGTAGACTTGGTGATAATGTAATTATAGGAGTATGTATTAGTTGTTGCTTGGCCAACACTAGTGCTGGCTGGTAGCAGTAGAAATAGTGAGAAGTTAAGATATGATGTAGCTGGTGTGTTGACAAAGTCTGGTTTAGGATGTGTGTTGTCTGTGTGTGATTTCACTCTGCTGCTCCATTTCCCTCTTTTCTCCTTTTTTTCTCTCCCTTCTCCTGTCGACCAACCAATGCAGTGCAAAGGAGCTCCCTTGATAATCAGTTAGTTGCTGTTTCATGCTTTGCCTAATGCATAAAATGCTATTGCAGTGTTTCAACAGTTTTTCAAAGTTTTTGTACTACTGATGTTTTAGTGAGAAACTGATCAATGTCTTGTAATTATCAATATGGCTGATTGGCTCTTGTGTGTATTTGATTGTGCTGTGAGTCTTCAGTGCAAAGAAACTCGTTGTTAGTTGTCACTGTGATGCACGTTGCAGTAGAGGTGATGGCTAGTGTGTACCTTGACAACAAACTGGTGAAACAGACAGACTGGAAGCCTGTGAGCCAGCAGTGTTGGGATCTCAGGTTTACTCTCGATCTTGATCGGGTCTGAATTCGCGCATCTTTTATATGCATTATTAGGCTGCATCAAATGCACGAAATGCAGACTATTCTTATCAATGTTCGCGGTGTCGGTCTGTCCGTCTGTTTGTTACGCAGCGCAAATTGGTGGTGGTGCTTGCAGTGTACGCCGCATGCTGTGTGTGTGGGGTCATTGGTGGCGGTGCTTGCACTGTACGCCGCGTGCTGTGTGTGTGGGGTCATTGGTGGCGGTGCTTACACTGTACACCGCGTGCTGTGTGTGTGGGGTCATTGGTGGCGGTGCTTACACTGTACACCGCGTGCTGTGTGTGTGGGGTCATTGGTGGCGGTGCTTGCGCTGTACGCTGCGTGCTGTGTGTGTGGGGTCATTGGTGGCGGTGCTTGCACTGTACGCCGCGTGCTGTGTGTGTGGGGTCATTGGTGCAGCCTTTGTCAAAGTACTTTAACCACTTGTTAGTTTTCATGCAGAGTGTTTTATTACAAGCCACTTCTCAATATAAATCATACCTTTAGTAGGATTGACCCAGCGTAAATTACATAGTAAAATTTCATCTTTTTATAGTAATTGTGGCTGTGTTATTATTGTAGCTTAGTTTATGTATAGTATGTGTGAATTGGCAATAAAAACTACAGTAACATTATCTTTTGGCTGAAATGCATATTGCTGCAGTACTTTTGCTTTTTATATAGATTGATGGTGTTGAAAAAATCTGACTTTACTTAATGTGTCTGTTCACATGTTGCTGTGCACTGCTGCACAGTCATGTGCCTTTTATTAATGTACAGAAACTGCTGTTTTATAGTAACTGTGTAATGGCCACTGTTAAATGTTTTAGATGTGTCATTTAACAGCAGCCATTACACAGTTATTATAAAACATCAGTTTCTGTACATTAATATTTGCAGGTTTTTTTTAATTTTTCGTATTGACTTGTAGTATTATAGTGCTTGTTTGGCCTCAGATTTAACGAAAAACTAGCTTTGTTGGCCAGTTTTAATACAATTTATTGATAATGCAGTAGGGGTTTACTTTTTTGGCTCACCCTGTACATACACACTTTTCTTAATCACACTTATAAACACTCAGTAATTAAAACTTTTGACAGTTGAGTGTTTGTGAAATTGCAGTCACGGGAGTTGGTGATAACAGTGTCATGGAAGGACTTCCGTCAGATGTGTGCTGTCAAGTTCTTGAAGCTGGAAGACTTTCTGGATGATGAGCGACATGGTCTGGCTATTGATCTGGAGCCAAAGGGACTGCTGTTTGCAGAGGTACTCGTTGCTGTTGAATGGCAGTTGATAGCTGGACTCTGTTTATTTTTATTTTATTATAAAATCATACACAAAATACAGCACACAAGAAACATAGAAATAGAGTACTAATACACAAATTACAGTAGAAAAGTAAAAAAAATTATAAATTACAATTACAGCTATTAATCTGCAGCTTGAAACTTTCTAATTTAACACATTTCATCTCTGTCCAAGATGCACTCATAATCCGAACCATACCAATCCCGACATCATATCAAATCACGAATAAACCGACACAATCTCTCACATGACTCACTCATAGCCCTGTGACAGTACTGCCGTATTAATCTATTCATATTATCAACTCCTGATGTAAAATCACAAGTTTTAAAATTATACCTAGCAGAGCAGAATGTTACGTTCATGCCCATTACTGACACTCCAACAGCAAAAATAATACCATGATACGTAATAAAGCAAATCAATGCTGAGCTATGATGTAGACCTAAACTCCATAAGCTGTGTTTTTGTGCTGTGAAATTTCGGTAATGTGGTTATGAGCCACTGTAGTATTAATTGTGTGGCAGGCTTTGGTTGTAACTTGTAGGTTATAAAAACATTGGCAAAACTGCTAACATAGTAAAAACAAAGAGTTTTTTCTATGTTAGCAGTTTTGCCAATGTTTTTGCAGTTGTTTTCTGTCTTAGCTTCGTTTCTCTTAGATTTAATTTGCACCAGTCAAGTGACTGGTAGGGCTCTTCATCTCTGAAATGACGTAGAGTGTGTTGAGTGGCTTGGTCCATTGTTACTGTGTCGTCGTTGTCAACAAAGACTTCTGTGTCTGTACATAGAGAGTTATCTGTTGCAGATTTCATTTCAGATCAATCCCATGCTGTCCGCAAGACCAAAACTTCAGCGCCAGCGTAAATTGTTTTCTAAACGCAAAGGTTGGCTCCAAAGAATGCATATGTGAATGTTGTTTTTTATCAGTTTTTAGGTTCATTTAAGATTTCAGTGCAGTATTTTGTACAAATGCAGTATGACTGTCCTGTTCTTTCTGAGTGTGACTGTGGTATTAGCATATTTATTGCTAGCTGCAGCCGCTGCTGAGGTTGGCTAATGTGCATTATGGCTAGTACTTTAGTGTTTTAGTTACTGTACTAAATAATATATGGTCTATCAGTAATTTTACACTTAATTGTTTGGAATTTTGTATCAAAGTATTTTTTGTTGTGTTTGGACTTTTGATTTTTCATTTTTAGTGACATTGTTGCTTTACATTTGTGTGTAATGAGTTCATATTTAATGCTAAAACTAATCTGATACTTGTAGGTAGAAATGTGAGCAGACCAGCTGATATGGACTTCACCACGTGGACTCGAATGTTTGTTCGAGGGTCACTCCAGACACCAACAGGTGAGGGTTGTCACGTGTCTCACAGTGATGTTATGCCGTTATACTTGCACGCATGTCTGTTAATGCCTCAACTATTTCTGTCCCCTCCCACTGAGACAGCATCTTAGCTCCTGTGATTGTCTATAGGATAACAAGAAAGATTATCAAAATGGGTCAGTTCCTAGCCTGCTTCTTTGTCTGCTTGGCAGTTTGGAATATCTACAGTTTCATATTGTAGGTAGATGAAGCTTTGTTGCTGTGTGCTATGATGATGGTGATGAATGTTACGTGTGAGTTGTGTTAAGTAAGTAGGGTTTTACATCCCGCTCTACACAGCAAGTCGTTTCTGGGACAAGTTTTTCCAGGTAACAAAATAACACGCAGCTGGAATGTGGTCACAAAACACAAACATACCAACTAAACCCCTCGTTTCGTCATCTTTTACGAATGTGGTTGGGAAACGTTGGTCTATTTTTGCAGTGCAGGATGTGAATATCATGCCAGTAGTTCAATTTAAATACCGGTACATGTTAGGTTTAATGCTTGTCCTGTATAGGTCAGAGGGCATCTAGAGTAAGAAAGTCTACGACAGAAGAGCTTACAGGTTCTGATGGTGAGGCTGTGGAGCCAGAGAGACCACCAACGCCACCACCTCCACTACAAAATGTCTTTCCCATTACACCTAAAGCTGCTACGGCAAGATTGTTTTGTTTGCTTGTCCTAGTTATTATCCCCAGTTACAGATGCATTTAGTCAGGTTTACACTGGTTTGATGGAAGACAAAGAAGAATTTTGAATTTGGCTGTTGAATAATCTTGTTTGGTGTAATAGTAGCTATTACTGTTTGATACAGCTGTGTATTATTTGATGAACTAATGATAACTGTTTGTGATGTTTGTATTTCTGAATGTACAGAATGATGTGGGTAGAAGTGTCGCTACGTCTCATAAACTTGTAAGTGATACTGCACCATATCAGTCTCCTGATTCACCACGTATTACAGACAACAGAAGACATCTGCAACAGTCAGATCTCTTGACACCGAATGCTCAGGTGGCATCATCAGCTGCTTCCGATAGCAACACTCAAATGTGAGTTTGGGCTGCATTGTCACTGTTCTGCTTTGCAGGTGGCTGTAGCATTAGTGAGGTTTATGTTTAGTCACTGCCAGCACTGAGGCTGGCTCTAATTCTAGGCCCAATGCACATCCATTCTCACTGTTATGAATACAACATTTAATGTATACATTGTTATTAGAGCTGTCAAGGAACTGAATTTTTTAATCACATAATGCATGTGATAATTTTTTCAACCACACATTAATGCACTTTAGCCATCAGTTACTGGTCCAGCGGCCCGTTATCAGCTATATCTTCCTCTAAATGAGACGTGTCATCTGTCAATGTATCCACTTCCTGTCTCTCCCACTTGAGACATTATGC
>Ga0126335_1001405_pt1 | contig 13426 bp, 13 predicted proteins | sample OlaspJWI45metaG_FD_108409 | JGI IMG/M metagenome (GOLD analysis project Ga0126335, IMG submission 108409) | Marine gutless worms symbiont microbial communities from Oahu, Hawaii - Olavius sp. 1 OAHU.JWI-45 metaG | ecosystem: Host-associated > Annelida > Digestive system > Unclassified | place... | reverse complement strand
CCCATCGATAATATTATGCTGACCTCCGATTTTGATCAGATTCGATCTTGCAAACAGACGCGCACTAAATGGGTTAATTTAATTGAGTGTAAAGGGGTCAGCTTTTGTTAGCATCGAGGGCTTCATTTATATTTATCGCGGCACGCGGACTCCCGGGCGCAATTACAAACGGTGTTGAAGGGCAGTCTGGAGCGGTTCAATGTAATCCAGTATACCGCGCTGGAAAATATTGGCCGCGTGCTGCCCAGTAACGGCAGCCGACCGGATGCGGCCTTGATCCTGCTGGGGAACAAAGCGGAGTTGCTCCAGCTGCTGGAAAACAAGTTCATTCACAATCTGAAATCAATCCTGATTTTTCCGGAAACAGATCAGGAAACCATGCAGCGGGTGTATGCCCTGAGCCCCGTCACCATCTGTCACGCGGGCGGTGATTTTGAAGACGTTGCCAGTATTTTGGAACATATCCGCACACGTACCGAAGCGACACCCGCATAGGCACCGATCTAAAATAGCAATCTGTTGAATACGAAACCATAAGAAGGATCAGACGAGGAGACATGAAATGACCGACGCAGAAAATACCATCGATCAAGCCGTTACGCAAATGACGGCGCTGAAAGGAAAATATCTGACATTCAGTATGGCCGGGGAAGAATACGGTATCGGCATCCTGAAGATCAAGGAAATCATCGGGATGATGCCGATTACCACCGTTCCCCAAACCCCCGATTTTGTTAAAGGCGTGATCAATCTGCGGGGCAAAGTGATTCCCGTGATCGACCTGCGCCTGCGTTTCGGGGTGGCAGCAAAATCCTACAACGAGCGGACCTGCATCATTGTAGTGGAGATCGCAGGCCCCAGCGGAACCGTGCTCATCGGCATCGTCGTCGATTCGGTTTCCGAAGTGCTGAACATTACAACCGAGGATATCGAAAACACCCCCGCTTTCGGCACCCGGGTGGACACCGACTACATTAGGGGAATGGCCAAAATGGACGGCGATATCAAGATCCTGCTTGATATTGACAAGGTTTTGAATAAACAGGAGATCGAAGTTCTGGAACAAGCCGCCTGAAGCAATGAGGACTTAGCTGAATAGGCGCAAAATATATCTGAAAGGGGAAATAATGAAGAATTTAACCATCGGAAAAAGACTCTATGCCGCATTTGGAATAATGATTCTGTTCGTTCTGATCCTCAGTGGCGGCGGCATCTTTCAGCTCAAAGGTGTTACCCATGAATTCGGCGATCTCGTCAAAGCATATCAGCCCATCGGGGAGGCCGCCAAGGAAATCGAGATCACCCTTTTGACCATCCGGCGGCATGAAAAGGATTACATTGCCCGCAAGCAAGATAAGTACCTGGAAAAAATGGAAATAGCCGTAAAAAAACTTCATCGGCAATCCCGGGAACTGGTCGTCCAAGCCGAGAAACTTGATTTGGACAGTATTGCCAAAGAAAGTAAAAAAATCGGATCCGCCCTGGCGGTCTATGAGAAGGGCTTTAACAACATCGTGGCTCTGATAAATAACCAGGGCAATAAGGACACCGGTATCCGGGGGGCCATGCGCAAGGAGGCCCACGGGATGGAAAAGGCTATCAAGGCTATTGGGTCCGATGCTCTGATGGTTCATTACCTGATTATGCGGCGCCACGAGAAGGACTTCATCCTGCGTGAGGACAATAAATATATAGCCAAATCTCGAAAGGTGCTCGGCAAAATTGATGCCGCGATCAATAACGGGAAGTTCGAATCCGCGACCGGCCGGAGCCTGGTCAAACATGCCAAGGGCTATGTCGCGATGTTTGCCCAGCTGGCCGACAACATCGGCGGCATTAAAAATGAGTATCCAGTCATGCGCCAGGCTGCCCACAATATTGAAAAGCCGGCCCATCACATCCTCAAAGAAATCCACACGATTGTCGAGACCCGGGCGAAAGTGACCGATCAACACGCTGCGGCGACCATCATGTTTGCCTATATCTTTTGCGGTGTCATCATGGTCGCCGGCATTATATTGGCATTCTTCGCGGTCCGTTCGATCACCAAACCCTTAAATCGGTCCATCTCCAGCCTGAATGAAGGCGCAGAACAGGTGGCTTCGGCGTCCGGCCAGGTTTCTTCTTCCAGCCAGCAGCTGGCGGCAGGTACCAGCGAACAGGCGGCGTCCATCGAGGAGACCTCCGCCTCCCTAGAAGAGATGTCATCCATGACCAAGCAAAACGCCGACAATGCCGGCCAGGCGGACGGCCTGATGAAGGAAGCTGCGGACGTGGTTACCACTGCCAATGACTCTATGGGCCGCCTGACGACCTCGATGGCGGATATTTCCAAAGCGAGTGAAGAAACCTCCAAGATCATCAAAACCATCGATGAAATTGCGTTTCAGACCAACCTGCTGGCTCTTAACGCCGCAGTCGAGGCAGCCCGCGCCGGTGAAGCCGGGGCCGGTTTCGCCGTGGTGGCGGATGAAGTTCGCAACCTGGCCATGCGGGCCGCCGATGCGGCCAAAGACACCGCTGTTCTGATTGAGGATACGGTCAAAAAGATCGGCGAAGGCTCGAAGCTGGTAGATACGACCAATGACGCCTTTTCCCAGGTCTATGAAAGCGCAGCCAAGGTGGGTGAGCTGGTGAGTGAGATCGCCGCGGCCTCCGGTGAGCAGGCTGACGGGATCGAGCAGGTCAACCGCGCCGTGGTGGAAATGGACAAGGTTGTCCAGCAAAACGCCGCCAGCGCTGAAGAGTCGGCCTCAGCCTCCGAGGAGATGAGTGCCCAGGCCGAACAGATGCGCAGTATTGTAAACGACCTCAAATTATTAACCGGTGCAGCAGGCGACATTCGCCAGAACGAGATCCCCGTCGCCCAAACAGCTGCTACCGCTAGCCAGGCGCCGCCTGCAAAAATGCCGACCGCCGCCTCAAAACAGTCTCCGGAAGAACTCATTCCCCTGGATGAAGAGGACGGTGACTTTAAAGACTTTTAAAAACGTGTGAGGGAAGCCGCCCCTGTGATGGGTTTAGCAGGGGGAAACAGGGGCGGTCTTCTCGCTGGAAATGAATCATGGCTACCAAATCCACGCAGTCAAACTTCGAGCAAAAAGAAAATCCTAACGCTGTGTCCACGCCCAGACGCAGAGCAGCCGGGCCCCGTCACGCTTTGGAGCACCAGGGGTTGGGACTAAGAGGGGAGTCAGGTTGTGAAATCTATAACCCCCTAAAATGTGAGACCGATAGGCGCTATCGAACACTTTTTAATGATGCGCCCGACGCCATTTTCACAATATCTGTTTCCGATCTCAAAATTACGGATTTCAACAAGAAGGCGCTTGAAACTTTTCAATGTGGGCCCGCTGAATTCATCGGTAAAACGCCCAGTGAATTATCACCCCCGCAGCAGTATGATGGCAGCACTTCCAGATCAAAAGTCACACAGCAGGTAAAAAACCTGCTGCAAAGCCCGGGGCCGATAACGTTTGCCTGGCTTCACCAACGATTCGGGGGAGAAACTTTTGACGCGGAAGTCAGCCTGTCGGTATTGGATCGAGAACCGGAGATGACGATCCTGGCGATTGTCCGTGATATTACCGAAAGAAAGCGGCGGGACCAACAAATCCATCTGGTGCAGCACTGGGTGGAACACAGTGTCGACTTGTTTTTCTGGGTACGGGAAGACTCGCAAGTCTTGTATGTAAATCAGGCTGTTTGTCAGGCGCTGGGTTATAGCCATGATGAACTTCGTACAATGCGGGTTAGCGATTTTGACTTGAAGCTCCCCCCGACAGCCTGGCCCAACTTTGCTTCCAAATTAAAATCCGAAAGAAATCTGTGCTTCGAAAGCCGGTTGCGCCGAAAGGACGATACAAGTTTTCCGGTCGAAATCACGGCCAATGCTTTGAAGTTTGAAGGCCGCGATCATTTTTTTGCTTACGGCCGCGATATCAGCGACAGGGTCAAGGCTGAAGAAGATCGCTCCCGGTTGGAAAATCAACTCGTCCAGGTTCAAAAGATGGAAGCTATTGGAACACTGGCCGGTGGCATTGCCCATGATTTTAACAATATCCTTTCCGCCATCCTGGGATTCGCGGAATTGGCCCAATTTGAAATATCCAAGAAGGGGCTTCTGAACGGATATATCGACAACATATTGCGCGCCGGAAAACGAGCCAAAGATCTGGTAGAGCAGATCCTGACTTTCAGCCGCCAGTCTGAACAAACTCTGAGCCCGGTCCCTGTGAAATCGATTGTTAAAGAAACCCTGAAGCTGTTGCGCGCCTCGTTACCCACCACGATAGCAATCAAGCACGATCTTACCAGCGATTCCAAGGTGATGGGCGATGCGACCAAACTGCACCAAATTGTCATGAATCTTTGTTCAAACGCAGGGCATGCCATGCGTAATACCGGCGGGACGCTGCACGTACAATTAAAAGATATCCGGTTGCCGGCCGAATATGCAAATCTGTATCCCGGCCTGGACCCGGGCGCTTACATCGAACTAGTTGTCACCGATACGGGTGAAGGCATGGCGCCTGAAACGTTGGAGCGCATATACGATCCTTTTTTCACCACCAAAGAGATAGGCCAGGGAACCGGCATGGGGCTCTCGGCCGTGCATGGAATCGTGAAAGATTATGGTGGTATCATTCACGCTCGCAGCCAGATAGGAAAAGGCTCTACGTTTAAGGTTGATCTACCCATAATTGAATACCACGATGAAACTGAAATCGATATCCAGGAAACGCTTCCCAGGGGCCGGGAGCAAATTCTGGTTGTTGATGATGAACCGGATATTATTGAGATCGGCAAACTACTTTTAGAGAATCTAGGGTACACGGTTGTCAGCCGGGTGAGCAGCCTGGAAGCACTGGCGCTGTTCAAATCACAACCGGAACAATTCGATCTGGTCATAACCGACCTGACCATGCCGCAAATGACCGGTGACAAACTCGCCAGGGAGCTCATTTCCATTAGGGCAGATATTCCGATCATACTCTGTTCCGGCTACAGCACCCAGATAACTGAAGAAACAGCGAAAAAAATCGGCATCCAAGCAATTCTGATGAAGCCGATTATCGTAAAAGAGATGGCCAAACTGGTCAGAAAAGTGCTTGATGAGAATAGGGTAACGTCTGATGCTTGATAATTCCCGTTATAGCGCCATGGAGCCGCGTCTCGATTCATTTGAAAAAGCCGAGATACGTTATCGGGCCTTTTTCGATTCTTCGTTTGCGCCATCTCCAATCTCGATCCGCAAACCGGCCAGTTCATTGATTGCAACCGTGCAGCTTTGAACTTTAACAACGTAAAGTCGCGGAATAATTTTTTAGGTCTGCGGCCGAGTCAGCTGTCGCCCGAACGCCAGCCCAATGGGCAATTGTCTGAAAAACTCGCTGAAGAAAATATATTGGTTCGCGCCGATAAAGCTCTTTACAAGGCCAAGCGGACCGGGCGGAACAAATTGGTTCCGGGATGAAAAATCACTGTCATCATTGTAGACGTTTTCAAGAAAAAGATTTAGTATACAGAATAGTTTCGCGAATATAGACAAATTACTGATCTTGCTTAGGCAACACCGGGCGCACTTTTGGAATGATGATCTATTGTAAATTGTATAATTTGGGACGTAATCCGCTCTTGAGGACGATTCCCTGTGGCTTGCGCAGGGAACGCTGTTTAGGATGCGGAAATTAAATCGAAATAAACGGGAAACATATTTCGCTCCCTTTTTTTAATGCATGGAGAGACCCAAAATGGAGAGAATTCTTATTATCGAAGATGATGTGCAGGTTGCGGAAATGCTGACGCAGGCGCTAACGCCTGTTGGTTACGATGTACATACAACTTATGATGGGGCCGAGGGATTGAAGTCCAACCAGCAGAACCCTGCCGACCTCATTATCACCGACATTCTGATGCCGGGCACGGGGGGAATAGAAACCATTGCAGAATTGAGGAGGGATTATCCCGAAGTAAAGATCATCGCCATTTCAGGTGGCGGCAGGGTTTCGGCCGAGGAACACTTGAAGGTGGCCGATCAAGTGGGGGCCAACATTACCCTGGCCAAGCCGTTTACATACACCGATTTGGTAAATGCCGTGCAGGCACTGATCTAAACCCGACTTCTCGATTTCTTAACGAAAAATGTGCGGGATATTGAAAGGTCGGAAATCTTATCAGGACCGCAATTGGTTTTACATTTAGTTGGGTTAGCCGCCCTCCGGGGCAGAAGCAGTCTAAATTGGGAGTGAATCCGACGTGCCGCCAATGGCAAATCGATTAAATCCAGACTAAAAGAGCTTGAAAGACAAAATGGCCTGCTTACTGAAAATTTAGGGGACTCCATCTGGGTCATAAATGCCAAAACCATGGTATATGAATATTCCGCGCCCCCGGTTGGCAGATTAAGCAGATACACGGCTGAAGAACGCCAAAGTAAGCACCGCCTTGCCTGCCTGTCAGGCGACTTGTACGGCGTAGCCTAAGGCGAAGACGTAAGCGCGCAGAACGAAGACTGGATAGTGAACCAAAATCCGTTATTTAAATAGCTACTGGTGTTTAAGGCTTCCTGGCGACAATGGCCAAATCCGCCGACGCTTCTGAAAATGGTGTCCCGGCGACATCGGAATAGAAGGTTTCTACGTTGAAACCCGCCGCCTCGAATTCCCGGCCGAGCGTTTCCCGGCTGAAATACTGCAGCCAGTTATAAACGACGCGGGTGCGCTCTTTTTCGATGATCGTATATTTATCGAGGGTAACTTTCTCTTCTGCATACTTGAAGGTATTCAAAAATCCGAAATAGTCATCGGCGGACCAAAAACCAGCGAGTTGATTCTTTTCATAGGTGGCGATTTCAGACCGGTTGTTAAAGGTGTTCAGTGAGTGCACATCCAAAAGAACCGCTCCGCCCTGGTTCAGGAACTCAAAGAACTTGGCCAACAGGTTCTTTCTTTGGGTTGGACTCAGGGCACAGAAATCGCAGAAGATCATGGTAATCAGATCGAACTGTTTTTCCGTATCAAATTCCAGATAGTTCTGGTGAATATAGTCAATTACCAACCCTTTCTCTGTTGCCGTGTTCCGGGCGTATTGGATGGATCGCTCCGAAAAGTCTATGCCGGTAACATCCGCGGCGGTTTCCGCAAAGCGGTTTGCATACAAGCCCGGGCCACACCCGAAATCAGCAATCTGCTTACCTGGGCACACCCCAAAATGAGAAATGATCCAGGCCGCCGATCGTTCGATAAATGCTCTCTTGCGGGACGAAAGATCGATGTTTTCATTCAGGTGATAGGCCAGCATCTGCTTGGATGTATGATCGTCCGTCCAGAGTTCCGCGGCCGTGTAAAATTCGAATGGTGCCGGTTTCGAGTTTATGGCTTCCAATTGCTTAAACATCTTTTCTTTTCCCCTTGATTTCCCTGCCGCGTATATGGATGTAGAACCTATTCGTTCAAGAAACCCCTCTGAACTCAGTTCGCTTATACCAAACTGCAACTGATATTCAAATCGCGAACAAAAGATTTTATTTCGTCGACAAAGGACTTGACCATCTCTGAGAATATTCTATACTTTAGCATTCGGGTAAAAACTCCATCTGTAACAATTTGTATCCAATCACCTACTCCGCCAAGCTCAGGCTTATTGGGGCGCATTCGGGTTTCTTCTGGCCGGATCCAGGCGTGACTTTCCTATTCGAACAAGTCTTTCTTTTCAATCTATTAAATTCTTTTTATCGCAACGGAATGCTTGTTTCGCGTTCGAGTATTCCGTTGCCCATTATCAACTCCAAACTTAGGGAGGACTATCATGGCAAAGTACCTTATGCTCTGGACATTGGACAAGGCCCATATCCCCATGGACCCTGCGGAAAGAGGCAATGGCTGGCAACTGCTGATGGAGATGGTCAAGAAGGATATGCAAAAAGGTGTGATCCGGGATTGGGGGGTCTTCCCCGCTGAAGGTGGGGGCTACAGCATTATGGAAGGCAGTAATGTGGAGATTATGCAGGCAACCGAGCAATATGTCCCCTTCGTGGATTTTAAACCCATGCCCATCGCGACCGCTGAAGAAGCGCTTGAGTTGATAAACAGCCTTGCGGAGTGACGCTTGAAGTCCGGTTCCGCTAATGATGAAACTTAACCCAAGACACACTTGCCCACGGTAGGCTGTCAAATGGTTCACGCGGCATCCTTCCTGCCAGGAGAGCAGGAAGGATGCCGATTTATTACCGAAACCCGGACAGAAACCGGACCGTCAATTCGGCCGGCATCCACGGAATTTCATTTCGATTGACTGGATTCCCACTTTCGATGGAATGATCGCGCCTGGCAAAACAACTCCCCGGCTACTCAGCTATCTAGTGCCGCCGCCACCATCGCCTTGACCTTTTCCAACTTGGCATTGGCCGGAATGTCACAGCCCGATTGCAGGATAAATCCTTTCGAACCCAACTCGCGAATCAGTTTGGTGCAGTAGGCGTAGACGTTATCCGGGGTATCCAGATACAGCATAGCAGCCGAGACGTCGCCCATAATACACATGTGATCGCTTAAGATCTCCTTGGCTTTGAAGATATTTGTTTCACCATCTAAGGCCAAGATGCAGCGCCCCTTGGGAAGTTCCTTGAAACGCGCAAGCTCTCTGGTCCAGTTCGAATCAAGATGCAGCAGCGCAATCAATCCGGTGTCGACTACCTCATGGACCAATCGGCTGAAAATAGGGCCAGACAAATTGCTGCCACATTTTTGGGGACAACATGCTGGGCGCCGTCCGCCAGCCGCCGACCCAGACCAGCGGGTATCCAAGATGCCTGGCCCGTTGAATGGTATCACCGGCAAGGTAGGGTACGATGGCATCCATGGCGGCAATCACCTTATCCGGTATTTCAAACAGATCCCGAGAGAATTCCATGAGCGAACGCGACCCGCAAAGTAATTCATAGGGGGTGGTGACATCTCCGCCGCTTAAAACCGGCACCCCCTCCTTTTCCCAGGTCCCCTTGACATCCGGTGATTTTCGGTGTGGCGGCAGATATTCCGCGGGCACATCATCCAGAATTCTTTCCACCATAAATTCATTAAAGAACTCCGGCCATCCCTGATTCAACAGGCGGTCATAGTCATCCCTGGTCATCAGTTCGGTTTCCACAACCTGCCACATTTCTTCGTCAGGCAAATCGACACCCGGTACCCGAACCTTCGAGAGGTAGTCATAACAAAGGCCGTACGGCCAAAATGAACCATAGTTGATGGCATCGCCCCCGGCCACCAGGTGATAGGCCTGGATCATCGTTTCCAGGTTCGTGGCAGGTGAAGCCAAAAAAGCGGACATGGGCGTGTCGGTCACATGCGCCGCAAATCCCGAATATTCCAGTACCACCGGCACACGATCGGGTTTTTCAAGGGCAACTGCTGTTAAAATCCGGTTGAGGCGCTCGGCCGATAAGCGCTTATTTTTCAATTCGAAACCTCCCTGATAAAATTCTTGCACGACCTAATCGATACCAGCAATCCAATCCCGGCACCAGTCAGATTTAAGAGAAGACCCTCGCTGCAATCCTGACCAGAAGTCCTAACTATATAGAATCAATTGACATTTTTTAAAAGTTTCGATAGTAACGGCGAAGACCTTTCAGCGCTGTGCGTTTCAAGAACAAGGACCCCTCATGACCGACGCCAACTCAGTTTTACCTTCGACCCTGGACGCAATCGGCAATACACCGGTCGTGGAATTATCTCGGCTCACCGATGGCTGCGAAGGCCGAATCCTGGCCAAGCTGGACTACCTGAATCCCGGCTTTTCCAAAAAGGACCGCATCGCCCGCCAGATGATTGAAGATGCCGAGGCTGACGGCGAACTACGTAAGGGTCAGACGGTCGTCGAGTTGACCAGTGGGAATACCGGGACCGGCCTGGCAATTGTCTGCGGCCTGAAGGGCTATCCGTTTGTCGCCGTAATGTCCAGAGGCAACTCCATGGAAAGGGCGCGCATGATGAAAGCCCTCGGGGCCGAAGTTGTCCTGGTGGATCAACTGCCGGATTCAAAAGTGGGGGCGGTGTCCGGCGGTGATCTGGAACTGGTCGAACAGGCGACCCGGCGTATCGTTGCCGAGCGCGGTGCTTTTAGAGCCGACCAGTTCCGCCTGCAAGGGAATTTCCGGGCCCACTATTTACACACTGGCCCAGAATTTATCCGCCAGTCTGGGGGCCGGATTGACGCATTTTGTGATTTCGTCGGCACCGGCGGATCCTTCGCCGGCTGCGCAGCGGCGCTAAAAGAGCACAATCCCGAAATCAAATGCTATATTGTAGAGCCGGAGGGGGCGGCGGTCCTGGCCGGTGAGAAGGCCGTCTACCCCAACCATCGCATCCAGGGGGGTGGCTATGCCATGGCCGATCTGTCCATGGTCGAAAAAGAACACATTGATGGCTACCTTCAAGTTTCAGACGCCCATGCAATCGAGATCACCCGTCGGCTGGCCAGTGAAGAAGGTATCTTCGCCGGGTTTTCTTCCGGGGCCAACACGGCTGCTGCCTTGGATTTGCTTGCCGGAGACCTCAAAGGCAAAACCATCGCCGTGATCGTGTGTGATTCAGGCTTGAAATATTTGAGTACCGATTTATGGAAATCAGCGATTTAATGAGGAGGCCCCATGGGTGATTTTTATCAAAATGGAAGCGTTACAACTCTGCACAATTTCAGGACCCGCGCCCTGGAGGATCTTGAGGACAGCTTGCAGAAATTTTCAAAAAAATGCCCCATGACGCTTATCCTCCCATCGCTGTTTTCCGAGTTGGAGGGACCGGCCCTGGGTAACATATTAGACGAGTTGTCTCGGGTACCCTATCTCGATGAAATCATTATCGGTCTGGACCGAGCCGATGAGAAGCAATTTGATTATGCCCGCGAGTATTTCAGCCGGCTCCCGCAGCCATATCAAATCTTGTGGAATGATGGACCGCGGCTGAAAGCGCTCGACGCCCGGTTGAAGGAGAAAAAACTTGCGCCCATGGAACTGGGCAAAGGGCGCAACGCCTGGTACTGCATTGGCTATGCGTTGGCATCAGGAAAGGCGCAGGCCATTGCCCTCCATGATTGTGACATCCTCACCTACAATCGTCAGCTTTTGGCGCGCCTGCTCTATCCCATCGCAAACCCTGATTTTGATTACATCTTTTGCAAGGGCTACTATTTTCGAGCAACTGAGGATCACCTGTCGGGTCGGGTCACCCGTCTCCTGATCGGCCCCTTGCTCAAAACCCTGAAAGCGTTCTTCGGCAATATCGAATACCTCGAATATTTAGACAGCTTTCGCTATGCCCTGGCCGGAGAATTTGCCATGCGCACCAGCCTGGCCGAAAGCATCCGGATACCCAGTGACTGGGGACTGGAAGTTGGTATCCTCTCCGAGGTTCTGCGCAATACATCGATCGGAAATATATGCCAGGTTGATATTGCCGATCGCTACGACCACAAGCACCAGCGTGTTTCCAGTGAGGATCCTACCACCGGTCTCTCGAAAATGAGCATCGAAATTTCAAAAGCTATATTCGTTAAACTGGCCAGCTACGGCATCATATTCTCCAAGGGGGCCTTCCGTTCCATCAAGGCCACCTATTTTCGTAAAGCACTGGAAATGGTCAGCAGCTATTATGCGGACGCATCGATCAACGGGCTCGAGGTGGATATTCATAAAGAGGAGGCCATGGTTGATCTTTTTGCCCGCAACATCTACACGGCCGGTGAAGAGTTTCTCGAAAATCCCATGCAGACACCGTTTGTGCCAAGCTGGAAACGCATCATGAGTGCCGAGCCGGAATTTACCGAACAGCTTTTTGAAGCTGTCAAAATCGACAACGCCTAAACGCAAGCGTCCTATGAAAACTAAACTGACCATTCTCTGCGAAAATTCGGTGGGTGTGCCCTTCGGCGTAATCGGCGAACACGGGTTCGCCTGCTTTGTGGAAACGGATCAAGGTAACTACCTGTTCGATACCGGGCAGGGATTCGCCATCACGCAGAACGCTCTGGCACTGGGCAAAGACCTGGCAAGTATCAAAGCGATATTGATCAGCCATGGGCACTACGACCACACCGGCGGCCTGCCGGCCGTGCTCAAGATCCGGGGTGCCGTGGACGTGTTTGGCCACCCGGAAATGTTCAACCAGCGGGTATGGTCTTCCGATGGAGAAACCCGGTTTGTCGGCATTCCCTATCGGCGCCCCTACCTCGAGGGGCTTGGTGCCCGATTCCGTTTGGGTACCGATCTGGCGGCGGTGGGCCCCGGCGTCTATTTGACCGGTGAAATTCCCCGCCGGAGCACATTCGAAAAAGGCGACGACAAGATGTCGGCCATCTTGCCCAGCGGTGATACCATCCACCCCGACCCTATCAAGGACGACCTTTCGGTCATCCTCGATACGGACAAAGGCCTGGTCATAATCCTGGGTTGCGCCCATGCCGGTTTGATCAATATCATCGAGTATGCCCTGGAGAAAATGAACAAAGACCGCATCCACGCCATCATCGGCGGGACCCACCTCGGATTCAGCGGCGATGCGCAGTTCGAGAAGACAGTAAAGGTGCTCGATCAATACCAGATCGACCTTTTGGGCGTGTCGCACTGCACCGGGCTGGTCAAGGCAGCCAGGCTGCATGCGAGGCTGCAAGATCGCTTCTTTTTTGGGACAGTAGGGACTATGTTGGAAGCTTAGATAGGTCCTAATTTGACCCGTAACTATTTCAGCCTTATTTTTCAAACCTACTAGAAATCTCAAGATAGGGAGTTCGTCATGAAATTCACCATAGACCATTTTAACATCAATGTGCTGGATCTGGATAAAAGTCTGGCCTTTTACGAGCAGGCCCTCGGCTTGAAAGAAGAAAAACGAAGCGTTGCCGAAGACGGTAGTTATATCATCGTCTTTTTAGGGGACGGTACCACGGCCAACAAGCTGGAGCTGACCTGGCTAGAGTCCCAGAAAGAACCCTACGACCTTGGAGACGAAGAATTTCACGTGGCCTTCAGGACTCCCGATTTCGATGCCGCCCATGCCTTGCACAAGGAAATGGGCTGCATTTGCTATGAAAATGAAGCCATGGGAATTTATTTTATCAATGATCCCGACGGGTATTGGCTAGAAGTCGTCCCAGTGCGATAGAGAAACGGTATCAGGGCATCCCCTAAGACCCAATTCCGTTGTTGGAACGAGAAAGTTCGGCACGCAGTGAAGCGTAAGCGCTATCCTCGAAATATTACATATATTCCTGCGGTTGAACTTTTCGCTCCGCCTTGGCCTTGAGGGTTGACCTTTACCCCATTTGGTGGACACCAAGATAAGCTCATTGTATGAATGAGTCAGGAGGTGTTCCGATGGGTACAAGACGCCGTAGCTATGACAAAACCTTTAAACTCGAAGCCGTT